>OGVG01000113.1_pt1 | contig 10102 bp, 9 predicted proteins | sample 1575691 | NCBI WGS metagenome assembly OGVG01 (sample SAMN07581545, study PRJEB24739) | freshwater metagenome | reverse complement strand
CAAGATACTTGTTCTTGTTCAGGTGAGAACCCGATAGAGTGTCTTGGCGATAAGCATTGGCGCGATAAGGTTCAATGCTAGGACTAGTGTTGCCCATGAGAATGGAAGAAGAAGCATTGGGAGCAATAGCCATGAGATGACTAAAACGGTTCCCAGTACCCACCGCATCAGGCGCTTCGCCTCGTTCCAATCCAAGTTTCTTGTTAGCTTCATCGAGAGACTCCCTTACATATTTGAAGATTGTTTTATTGAGTCCGGCTGCCATGCTCGATTCCCACGGAATATTCTTTCGTTGAAGAAGAGCATGCCAACCCAAAGCACCGATACCAATGCTGCGCTCACGCATTGCAGAATACTTGGCGCGCTTGATTGTAGAAGGAGCATTATCGATAAAATACTGAAGAACATTGTCAAGCATTTCTGCAACATCAGCAAGAAATAGACTATCGTCTTTCCACTCATCATAATATTCAAGGTTTAGAGAAGACAAGCAGCAAACTGCAGTACGCTCCTCATTGGTTGGAAGAATGATTTCAGAACACAGGTTCGATTGGTGAACTTTCAGACCTTTGTCCTTGAGCCACTGAGGAAGCTTACGATTCGATTCGTCGATGAAGTGAATGTAAGGCTCACCGGTCTGCATACGCATGTCGAGGATCTTTTGCCAAAGTTCACGAGCAGACACTACATCACGAACTTCCTTAGACGCTGGATCAACTAGTTGCCATGAATCGTCATAGTGAGCATCCTTCATTGAGTTTTCAATGATCTGCATAAACGAATCAGGGATGTTGATGCCGTGGTGCAGGTTTAGCGTACGCATGTTCTGATCACCGGTTGGCTTTCGCATCTCAATGAAAGACACGATGTCAGGGTGGCTGATGTCTAAGTATGCAGCGTAGCTACCGCGACGAGTACGGCCTTGACGATATGCAAGTGAGGATGCATCATACATCTTCAAGTGAGGCATAACGCCAGTTGACTTGTCGTCAGCGGAACGAATACCGAAGCCGATGCCAACGCCGCCTCCAAGCATTGACAGCCAGTTTGTCTCGCTTAGGTTTTCGACGAGGCCTTCTGCAGTATCTTCAATATAGTTAAGGAAGCATGATATAGGCAGACCACGCTTGCTACGGCCAAAAGAAAGAATGGGAGTAGCATAAGAGAGCCAATGCTTACTTGAATACTCGTATAGTCTTTGCGCATGTTCAGGGTTCGAACCGAACTTGCTTGAGACATACGCAAATCTTTCTTGAGGACTCGTCTCGTCCTCTCGCATATACGATTCTTTAAGTCTGATTTTTCCCAGTTCATCAAACAGCGCGTCTCGGGAATAGTCTACTTTGATCCCATGAACAATTTCCATTTACTAATACTCCATTCATTTTCTATTATTGAAGATCTGTTGCTCCCACACTTTGCGATATTGAGTCCAGCCAAACAGATTTCCCCACAAATGTCGTTCATTGTATGTAGAGGGAGTTGCTTGGTGCTCAAGCGGACTAGCGTGTAGAGGTTCAGCTCCAGCTAAGCGTTGGAACAAAAACAGATCTTCGTTTACATCTGCTTTCGTTCCGTCGTGCTTTAAGTAACTTACTCGGCAGCAGCGTGCTGCACTAATTTTTGCCAGCATGTTACTAGATTTATTCGCCTCGATTTGATAGAACTCATCTTCACGTTCTTCATCGGTGATGTAAGGTAGGTGCCACTCACCTACCTTAAGCAGTCTAGGAGTTGATGCTGACATAGCGTCTTGCATACGTAGTGCAAGCTCATGTATTTCTGGTTGAGCGTCGGGATGCGCTCTCAATTCAAACCAATTTTCCCATTCAGTGGAGGTCACGATACCATTAGCCCAAATGTAAGGCTCAATGATTCGATTTACGATTTGTTTGTGTGCGCCTAGGTCTGCCATGATTTCAGCCATTGAAGCAGCCGATTCGGCAGCACGTCTCCAAGAGAACTGTGCGTTCTTAAGTGCATCGCCTTCTAATTCACGTTCAGCTTGCATACCTGCTTGGTTTGCGCCCCAGTGAACTGGCATAGCAGGATCATTGCGAACCTGCTCTAGTAATTTCTTTGTGGGGATTGCTCGACTTGAGCTAAAGTTTCGAGAAAAGACTCGATGAGTGTTAAATTCTGGTAAAATGAAACGGTGGAACTTGACTTGCATCGTTGTGATGCGCTTGCCAGACTCGCTGACGGAGTCGGCGATGATTTTCGCTTCGATCATAAAAATCCTCAGTGAACATAATGACTATTGGTACATTATATATGGTTATTCAATAAAAGTACAATCAACTTATTTGAGGAATTTTACTATGTCTGCTAAGTTTCCTATGAGGTATCCTATAGTTACTGCACCACCAATAACGTACCAGCGCCAGCGTTCAAGAGTTTCGACCCTTGCGCTAATTTTTTGCACGTCTTGGCCAATGTCTTTTCTGACTTCTTCATATCGTTGTCCAACATTCTGGATACGCATTTCCATGTGTTGCTCTAGTTTATCGATTTTTTCTACGATCTCTTTAGTTTGAGTAGAAATTTTGGCGTGTAACTCTTTAATATCATCAGTACGTCTGTCTGAAGTTTTTTCCAATTTGTCGAGTCTTTCGTCGTGCACGGCGAGAAGGCGTCCAATATTATTGGACACTTCAGAGATTTTCTCTAAAGATGAGTCTAACTTTGTCACCACTGACTTAAGAACTTCAATTTCTGATTCGATTGCCATTTTACTTGTTCACATCTTCGAAAATCTTCTTTTGTGTAAAGTACCATTCAACGAAGGAGTCGTGCTTAGACGAGCAAATATGATACGCCGTGTAGTTGTTCGTTACGCTTTTGGCGACGTCGCTCAATTTTGCGTCCTCTTGTAGAGGTTGCAAATCAGCGCACTTTTCTAACAAAGTATTTGGTGCCTCAGGAAAACTGTGCTTAACTGGAACAACAGTGCACCCTGCAAGCAATAGAGCGACTAATAATGTATATTTCATTGTGGTCTCTCCGCTGCTTTATTGACAATTTCAACGAATTCTTTAGGAATTACACATTGACTGTCGTACTTAGTGATTTCACGGTCAACATATCTTATAATGTCTTCACCTCGTTGACGAATGATCTTATCTTTATAGACGATCTTTTCAACGATCTTAATGTTCTCTTTTGCTGCTTCAGCCTGTGCTTCAGCAACTTTAACTTGAAGTTCACTTATTTGAACTTTCATCTTAGCTTCATTAGCGATTGCACCTTGAAAATAGATGCCAACGACTAATGCAACAATCGACAGAATTTGAATCGGTGTCTTATAATTGCTGACGAATGGAATAAAGCCAAAAAACAATGAGCAAACGACGCCAAGGACGCCGAGCACTGTCAATAGATGAAATACAAAGTCTGGCAGAATAGCCATTAGCCACATCATCCGATCACCTTCTTTCGCGTAAACATTGGAGTCTTTTTCTTCTTTCCAACGATAATAGTTGGAACGTCAGTAGACACTGCTGCGCCTGCTCTGTTTGCGATAGCAGTTGCTGCGCCACTTGGAACAGGAGCACCGCCTTCGCCTTCTTCGCACAGCGCAATAAAGTTTCTAACAGTCAACTCTTCTTCAACGAGAATAAGTCCTTCATTGACGTAGCGAACCACGTCGTCAACACGGTCAGCGTTGATAGTTGACTTATTTTCATATGCTTCTTTGACCAGATAGTACGCTGCGGCTAATGAAGCAATCTGTGACTTGCCGCCTGGGATTTTGCCAAGCAAACGCTTTAAGGAAAACACAAGGCGATCGAGCATGTCGTACGCGTCTTTTTGTTCTGGAGTCTGATCCTTGACTTTCACAAGGATGTTGCCCTCAGCGTCGATCACTCCGCGCTTGAAAGCCTCTGTCTTGTCAAATGGTGTGACAAGCTTATAGAGGATTCTAAACGCAATCAAATTGTCGACATAGTTCGCCATTAGATTTTCCTTAAAGCACTTACGATATTCTGATCCAATGGAATGTTAGCAAGCTTTTCCTCTGGAATCCTGTTCAAATAAACTAAAAATGTAGCTAAAGCTGACCAATACTCTTCCTCTACTTTAAAGAAAAGCATGTCAGTTACATTTTCACCAAACAAATTATAAAGAACAATAATATGATTAAGAATAAGACGCTCTTTTAATTCTCCATCACGCTTATATCTATTCAGCAATTTGCGTAGATATAAAAATCGTTTTAAATCTTCTTCAAACTCGTGCAAGCTATGACACTGTTGATTGTCATAGTGGTGCATGGCGAATAATAGAAAGTTGTCTTCATTCAATTTCATATGATATAAAGAGGGAGGAGTTACCCTCCCTCTAATTCAATTAAGCAGCGGTAACGGTGAGTGTTGCAGCGCTTGAATTAACTGCTACTGCGCCAAGAGTACCGGAAACGACTACACGATATTGATCAGCGTTGTCATCTAGTACAGTCAGAGCGCCAGTCGTATAAGTTGCAGATGTTGCACCGACGATGTTAGCCCATGTAGTGCCGCCATTGTCAGACTTCTGCCACTGATATGAAAGAGTTCCGCCGTTAGTGATAGTAGCAGCGACAGTGAAGGATGCAGTTTCACCTTCAACAGCAGCAGCGTTAGCTGGCTGAGTGCCAATCGTAATGACTGGAAGAGGTGGAAGAGAATCGCTGTCACCAGTAAGTGAAGAGAATGAAACTAGAACTTCATTCTTGTTGCGAACATTGCCTTGAGCGTCGGTGTAGGTCTGAGTCTTGACCCAGCCTGGAGTGTTGATGCCTTTAGCGATGTTTGCGGCAGTTTGTGCTTCAGCGACTGATACACCAACAGTCGCAGCCTTGTCGGTTGCATTTAGATACTTTGGCTTGTCGTTAGCAGTATCGGTTTTTCCCCATAGGGCCATAATCGTTCTCCTTGTTTGAGTTGGGGAGATTGACTCCCCAAGAAATTATCGTGATAATCTATTTAGCAAATCGTGGAAGGTGTATTTCTTGACTTCACCAGTTTCATCAGCACCTTTCTTAGGTCTGCCACGGCTACGCTTTACTTCAGGCGCTGCTTTTTTCTTTTCATTACCTTCTTCGTCGGTATCATACTCAGATCCGTATGAACCTTTATGAACGTAACCAGTTGAAGTCTTTACAGTTTGACCTTCGTCTAGTTCAACTGATTCGTGCATTTCTGCATCATGTTCTACGTTTCTAAATTTCTGTCCGCGTTTTCCAAATTGTTCTTTTGCTTTTTGTACTGCGTGTTCTTTAGATTTAGCTCTAGTAGTATATGATTGATGATACCATTTTTGATCATCATCAGAATAAACTTGACCAATTACTCTATGCAAGTTTTCTTCATCTAGTTCAAATGATTCTTTTATCTTTTTGACAAAACCTTGATGAATTTCGATATGATGAGGCTTACCTAGCATATCATGTCCTTTAATTGTTACATGTTCACCATCAACCGAATGGACTACGCCTTTATTGTCTTTTGAATACTTGCTAGTTTCATAAGTAACTTTGTCACCTGGTTTAAACGCTTCGTCTAGTTCAAACTCTTCTTTCATTCTATAAGATGCATGTACTGCGTCTGTGACTTTTTTCTTATCTGCATCAGAAAGATGCTTTAATTGATTTTTGACTTGATAATGAATATCTTGTTTACTGTCTGTCGCATGGCCACCTTCATAATTATGGTGTACAAAGTGTACAGGTTTGCCATTTACGCTTAACTTAAAATGTTCTTGATCTAGATCTGAATCTCTATCTATAATCTTTACGCTTTCGTCAAGCTCAACCTCTTCTCTAGTAGTCAAAAACTTAGCATCTGGATTCTTATTGATGCGAGTTGGTTTGCCACCAGCCTTAACACGATGATATTCGGACTTATCTACTTGCTTCTGAAATTCTTTTTCATCGCCCATATCATATGCATCATCTGCTTTCTTGCCAGCGCGTTTGGCAAGATAATTATGAACTACAGATTTAATGCCTTCGTCTAGTTCAACATCTTCTTTAAGACTCTTGACATAATGTCCAATGCTCCAAGACATGCCTTTGATTTTAGAACTTGAAGTTTCTTTTTTATCGAGGGCGGCACCATTCTTACGCTTAAACTTTAGAGGCTTACCTTCGTCGTCAGCGACGGTCTCTCCATTTTTGTCTTTAAGCGTAAAGTGATGTGTTGTCACTTTATCAACTGTGTGTTCGCCTTTGTTTTGTGTTTTAGAAAAGCCTTTACGATGCAATGTAACTTTATCACCTGATTGCAAATGCGATTGATCGTCCAGTCCATACATTTCTGTCAGAGTGTCTTCATCGAGTTCAAACTCTTCATATTGAGCCGGCTTAACGTGAGTTGCGATAGAAGCGATGTGCTGAGGCTTGACGCCCTGCTTAACTAGTGCATCATTGACCTTATCCCAAGAAGTATGCTTCTCAGTGCCTGGACGAAGGTGAGTTAGAAACTTAACTGCACTCTTTTGACCAAGGACTTTGTGAACCGCATCAGTCGCGTGTTGAACTGGAATCTTAGCTTCAGACAATTCAACTTCTTCAGATGTGGTCTTCTTAGAGATAACATAGCCACCAGCTCTTGAACCTGGCCAAGTGCCAACTTCATTACCACCCTTACCATTGATGCCTTGATGGAACTTAATCATGCCGCCGTGCTTTGGGTGACGAACATGAACATATGCAGATGTTGCTTTATCTACATTTGAAGTGCCGTGACTAGTCTTTCCTGATACGTCTTTATAATGAACGTTAACTACATCGCCTGGCTGAAAGGTATGTGAAGAATCCACTTTTGCTTCAGCCAATTCAACTTCTTCACTAAAGCCGAATGCCTGATCTACTTTCTTATTGCCGTGTTTTGCACGAAGATAAGTTGAAATAGCGTGATCCTTTGTTCTCAGTTCAGAGGTGTCAAAGATGCGGTGTTGCTGCTTGACCATTCCACGAAGAGTTTTGATGTCATGCTTTTTCATTGCATCATACTCTTTGACGATAGGATGGTTTTTGTCAACCTTGCCTTCTTCGATCATCTGCCCAAGATCGAATTCTTCTTGACATGCGCTGGCTTCTTGTAGAGAAGCTACGAATTGAGAATATGTAAGCTTACGATCTGTTTCTTCGTGCATGTCTCGAAGCTCTTTGTACTTGTCAAGTAGATCTTTATTCTTTGAGATCTCAGTTGACTTCATTGCGTAACGAGCAGTCTTTGCGTTATCAAGGTGATACTTAGCACGAGCGTGATCACCGCGTTCGTGAGCAGCAATAGCTTTCTTCATAGTGTCAGCAAAGTTTGCTTCGTCTAGTTCAACTGATTCTTTATGAGTTTGAACCCAATTAGTTTTTCCATGAGTATTCAAATGGGCAAGTGCTTCTTTGTGCTTGCCTGCAGCTACTAGATCTACAACTTTCTTAGCGTGAGCTTCAGTGTCTCTATCGCCACCAGCGCCAGATTTAAATGCTACGTTGGGATGAAAGTTTGAATGCTTGCCTTTTATTTGGTAACTGTGTTTGCCATCTTTATTAAACACGTTAAAGTTGTATTCATTGCCGTTATAGTCTTTAGTAGAGAATGTTGCAACTTTAGCTTCGTTCAACTCGACTTCTTCTTTGTGTAACTTAATGTTCTTCTTATCAAGCTGGATTGACTTTGAGCGGCCAGTCGATTCATCATGATCATAATCTACAGTATAGGTCTTTGGTGCACCTTTATAGGCACCGTGACGAATTTCGCCAACATAACCTACTTTGCCATGATGTGACTCACCTGGGTCGTGAATTACAATCTTTGAATTAAGTTTAATTGCTTCGTCTAATTCAAACTCTTCAGAGTATGCAGCATGACGACTCGAATCGTATGGCATTTTCTGAGTTGGATTTGCTTTGATCATTTTCTTAGTATGACTACTTGCATTCTTGACGTTCTTTAGAGCAGATTTAACGTCAGTCACTTTAATCTTTTGATCTGCTTCTTCAAGTTCAACTTCTTCTTTATGAATATCCCAAGTGTGCGTAATGCTACTGTTGCCATCTTTAGCTAGCATTTTCTTCTTAACTACATAACCATGCTTCTTTGCAAACTCACGAGCTTCTTTTTCTTTATTTGGATGAAAAGACTTAATCTCTTTTCCTTGATATTCTTTTTGACCAGATACTGGACGACTTCCTAGATTGACGCCATATTGGGCTTCATCGAGCTCTTCCTCTTCTTTCATCGTATGAGCATCGTAAGCATCTTTGTGATCAGTATAATGCTTCATATGCTGTGCGAGTTTATCAGCAGCTTGTTGTTTAGTGTACATCTTGCTGTACTTATGAGTTCCGGTCTTCAGCTGATGAATTTGAGTGCCATGATAGTTGATAGCGTCAACGTGTTCTTTCTCACTCATGTCACCCAAAAGCTTACCCTTACCTGGACCATCATAAGATGAACGCTGAGACATCCATGATTCGTCTAATTCTTCCTCTTCTTTACGAAGAAGTTCAAAGTCATGAGCGTCTAGACGTCCGTTCTTGTTTTTGTCAAGTTTATGCTGTTTGCCTTTAAGCTCTTCAGTTACACGAGAACCGTCTTCATCACCATCATGGACAACAACTTTTGCCTTGCCCTTCTTTGTAACTTCGACCTCGTCGTCTTCTTCTCTAACGCGCTTGGCTTCATTGAGCCATGAAGTAAACTGTCTGTAATTCTGCATTTTCGTTCCTATTACTTAGTGAAAGATTTTAGCATCCATGCGTGCTTAGCATGAGCATCTAGAAGACCGGCCGCAAAATCTGCTAGACCTTGGTTGTTTTCATTCGTTGCGCTATCAAAGACTGCTTGGAGGCTTCTTGAAACTTCAGCGTTATCAGCTAAAAGGCTTTCAAACATTTCTGCTGGTGTAGTAGGACGTGCAGTGTTTTCACTGATTGACTTAGCTGAATAAAGATCTTCTAGCGAAATTGGAGCGTACACATCTAGTGCTCTAATTTGTTCAGCGATAGTGTCGATGTTTCCATGCAATGTAGTGTATAGATCACCAAAGAAAGCATGGTACTGTGCAAAGTTAGGACCTTCTACGTTCCAGTGATATGAATGCGCCTTAAAGTACATAAGGAACATATTTGCTAAAAGCTTTTTGAGTAGGGCTGAAGGGCTCATTGTAATCTCCATCAATATTATTTTGTGAATGACTTGTGAGTAAGACGATCGTTCTCGATCTTACGAATTCTTGGAACCAATTTCATGGCTAATCTATTTATTACTGCCTTGCGCTTCTTAAGAGTTCTCTCAAGACGCTCTTTCTCACCAATAGAAAGTTGAGTTAGAGGCTTTCTAGCAAGACGCTGCTTCATTAGATTGACAGCTAGTCTTCTTGCTCTGGTGTTAAGAGTAGTTGCAGTTGATCTTGACTTTAGAGCAATTTTGATTCTTCTTTCACGCTTGGCCTTTGTTCTGGCAAATCTAGCCTTTGCTTTGATTCGTTCCATACGTGAAAGAACTTCATTGATGACTTCTTCCTTGATTTCTTCAACCTTTTCACCGGTTTCATCGTCAACTAAAGCGAGTTCTTCGTCGTCGTATGCGTCTAGAACATCTTCTTCGTCTTCAACGTCATCAACAATATCGTCTAGATCAGAGTCAGACATATCGTCAATAACTTCTAGATGCTCGCCCTCTTCTTCGGAATCGTCGTCTTCATATTCATCTTCTTCAGCTTCTTCTCTGTAGAAGCCCGGTCTAGCGTCTTTCTTGTCTTTTGATCCAACAGTGTTGGTTAGACCGACGACTTCATCTTCATCCTCTGGAGGAATGTCAGCAGTTGTGGAGGCTAGCGCTTCTTTGAAATCTCCAACGTCTTGAACTTCAGGTTCGCCGCCTTTTTTGCTAGCTGCAAAAGTTACTTTGTGAGGACGAACTTTACGAGTCTTTGTGTGACCTTCGTCGTCAGTATAGTGAGATAGCTTGTATTCAGAAGTAGTGACGTCTTCAACGTATGCAATCTTCATTGAGCGCGCTGATGGAGATTCTTTTTCTGGATTGTGAAGAGAGTGAGCGATTGTAGTTTGAGGCTCTTTACCAGCGTCTGCGTGAAGATCAGAATCGTTTTCTTT
>OGVG01000112.1_pt1 | contig 10137 bp, 9 predicted proteins | sample 1575691 | NCBI WGS metagenome assembly OGVG01 (sample SAMN07581545, study PRJEB24739) | freshwater metagenome | reverse complement strand
GCAGAAGACGGCATACGAGATTTCGCGGAGTGACTGGAGTTCAGACGTGTGCTCTTCCGATCTGTTTCCCAGTCACGATACATTTAGATATGAGTTAGAGTATAATTCAGAAAAAATTGTTTTGTATTTGTTTCATTATGAAGCATGTATTATTTCGGAGAAACTAAAAAGTATAAAAATAATTCCAGATTCGGGTTAATTTTACAAAGCCATGTTAATGGAGGTTATAAAGATGATTTTTTTATTAAAAAAATGAAAGAATTTGAAGCGCATGTTTTGAAAATTGAAAATTGGGATGAAATACATTTTGATAGCTACGAACACGTAGAATTAGATGAAGGTTTTTATTGTAAGAATAAGTTAGTATTAGAGATTATAAAAATGAAAAATAGACTTAGATTTATTTAATTAAAATGATTTGTTATGAAAAAAATATTAAATATTGTTCCAGAAAATCCAGAATTAGTATTAATTGCATTAAATCCTACAGAAGAAGCTATAGCTAACAACTCTGTGTTTTCAAGAGATGAAGCATTTTGGAATTTATTAATTCAGGCAAATATTTTAAAAGTTGATGTAAAAAATATAGATTTAAAATGTAGGGCTAAACGTGTATTTCAATTTCAAGAAAGTACAAATATTAGATTGGGGTTTGCGGACTTACTTCCATTAGAAATCGAAAAAAAATCCAATAATGTTAAAATTCCGAAAGATGCTGCTATAAGTTTGCTTAATAGTTGCGAAAATCTACAAAAAACAAAAAAAATTGCACTGCTTGGTGAGAAAGTGGTTAATGCTTTTGCTAAAGAGTTTAATTTGATTAATTGGGATGATATGAAGAAAAAGGGCTCTCAAAATCGTTTTAGTGAAATAGGTGAGATAACAATAAACAATAATAAGATTAAAATTTTTGCAATGCCATTTCCAATAAATAATTCTATTAAGGACAAACATGAGTATTATAAAAAATTGATTTAGTTAGAAAAATATTTGGTGCTACTTCAACCACTCAAAAAAAGGAGTTTGATTAATAAAAGGGATATTGTTTTTCATGCAAACACTTTGTAGATTGCTTGTGGAACCATGCACAAGATTATCTAAAGCCTCATAAAAAGAAAATGTTATAGTAAGAACTCCGCTTTTGGTTCCTACTGTCTTTACGGCTTCTATTATGATTTAAGTGGACTTTATATTATATTTTTTAATCAACAACTATTGTAATTAATCAAAATTATTTTAACTTCATTTGAGAATATCTACAATAACATAAAAACTTATATTATTAAATTTAAGTTTTAAAAAAACAACAATTAATTTAATTACTGCTTAATCAATAAAATAAAACTCCAGTTTATTGGGACATTTATCTATTGTAAAAAATAAATTTAGATGACTTGGAGTTAACTTATTTTGAAGAAGTTGCGTATAGATTATGAATTCTATTTACTGAAGCTTTACTCGAACCAAATGGAGCATATTTTCAATACATGACTTTTAAATAAATTCCCCCTCTCCGAAGCATCCTAACTTTGTAGTTTTTTATAAACTCGTCAAGGTTTGAAAACCCACAAGAGGGAGATGTCAAAAAATAGGTAGACAGGCTATTATCTAATACATTAAATGAATCTTAGACTTATTGTTCCAACCTGCTTGATTTTCGTATTTTACAAAGTAGATTTTTAGGTCAGCTAGGTTGGCATATTTTACAAAGTATATTTTTTTGTCGGCTTGATTAGGATAGGTTGTAAAAAACCATTTTCCTTCATTTTTGCTAGCCTGATTTTGATATTTAACTTTATATACTTTTAAATCAGCCTGGTTTTCATCATCAACTACAAATACTTTTACATCAGCTTGGTTTGAGTATTCTACTGAATGTACATTTTGAGCTGACATTTTAAGTGAAATCATAACTAATATTAGTATTGATAAATAAAACCTTTTCATAGTCTTTATGGAATTAGTTCGTTTTTTATATTTTCAAGCAATTCGTGAAGCCTTTCAAAACGATGATTAGTGTTGTAAAAATAAAGCTTTTTTGGGACATTATTTTCTTTTAGATAATTCAACATTTCATCAAAGTTTAATAACTCGTCTGATTTGGCTAAATGCAATGTATAATAACTACCATTGTAATGTTTTAATTCCTCTTTACAAACTTTTTCAAATTGAGACAGATAGTTTAAATGTGCATTCGTAAAAGTCCAATTTTCGTTTGTTTTTAAATTAACTTGTGGCATGTTAATTAATCTTTGTAGAGTCACACTTGGTGACCAACTTGGGTTAATGGCATGTACTTTTATTTGGTCAGTTTGATTCATTGCACGGACATAATTCGCATAAAACCCTCCTAGGGAAGTTCCTATCACTATAATATTGCCATAATATTCTTGTATAATGTTGCCTATTTGTTTTATAGCTTCGTTGGGATTGTAATTAAGTTGAGGTGCAATTAAATCAATTTTATCAGTTAAGTTGTTGTCAATGATCCATTGTTTGATAATGGCTTTTTTATTTTCGGGTGCGCTGTTGAAACCATGAAACAGTAAGATTGTGGTTTTATATTCATAATTTGGAACAAGATATTCATAAGGTATTCCAATGGCCTGGTTGTTAAGCTCTACCACTATTCCTTTGATGGGATTTATTAAATTTTTAGTGTCAGAAATTTGTTGAAGGATTGTCCCTACTGGAATATCAAAAGTTGACCAAAGATTATTTTTGGCATAAATTGGTTTTATGGTTTTGAATTGTTTTATCATGATGAATTTATTTTCAACAAAAATATATTTTATGATAGACAAATCATGTCTATTTTTCGACCCCGTTGGTTCGTATTTTAATCCGTGACTTGTCAAAACTTATTTTCATTTATTTTATATAAATTTATTAAAAACTAATAAAGAAAAACTCAGATTACGATTAAACAATTACTTAAAATTATTAGACCTAATCAATTTTAATTTCGTCCAATTGAGTGTTAGTCGTGATCTCAATAAACAAACCAGATAAACATATTTAAGTTATAAATAAAACTTATTCTGAATACCAAATCCATTTTATATATAAATTAAACGAGTTGAAACTTTTATAAGTAGTTTAAGCTTAAACCCATCTTCTTGGTGGTGTTTTTTGATTTTTTGGAATTTTTGCCAAAAATTTTTAAAACACATTTTACCCCAAAAGGTCAATGAGGATATTTTTGCCGGAAAAATATTTTTCTCTTGGCATCGAATGGGGTATTTTTAACCTCAAAAATATAAATAAGATAGGATTTCCCCCGTGGAGCACCGGGGGAGGGTATAAATAATATTTGGCCTGTTGGAACTGAAGACCTTTATTCCGTTATATTTTGCCTCTGAACTCACCTTCTCCAGGATCTTTATTTGAATTTTAATTGGCCTAGAAAATTAGCTTGCGCTCTACCAGATCACCATCAAATAATGTTCGGCCATTTGAACCTGAAGGAACGTCCATCAGGATCAACCTGTCAATTATATTTGGCCTCTGAATTCACCCTCACCAGTATCTTTAGTTGAATTTTAATTGGCCTATAAAACTAGCTTGAGCACTACCAGATCACCATCAAATATAATCTCCACAAAATGCTCATACAACATCACCATAGCTAGAGTGTCCAATTCACAATAGCGGAGTAGTTTATCAATTAATTCTTCACGTTCTCTGTCTTCCATATCCGTAAATTGTAATTTGGAATAAGCAGTAAGGGCTGCACCACCATCTGCAATACCATCCATTTCAGAAAGTGTTTTTTCAAGGTCTTCTTCAGACCATTCCTCAAAAAGTTTTGGAAGTGATTTATATGGGTCTGGTTTTTCATTCTCCAAATCCAACCAAATGTGACTTTCCTTGAAATTCAAACTACTCAAACCTATTTCACCAATGGTTTTAGAATATTTATTTCTTAAAAATTCACTTGATTTCAAAATAGCAGGAAGTACCGCCTTAATGGAGTTGGAGCCTTTAGTTGCTGGATTGTAATAATATAATTTTACGATTTCATTTAGGTCTACCATATTTCTTTCACCTTCCCACTGTTCCGTAGAATTTTTGGTGGACTTAGTAATGGTTCTGATAAAAGAAATTAACTCTTCCTTATCGTTTTCAATACTTTCCATCAATTGTTTAGAAATAGAATTTAGTATAGAATTTTCGTGAGTAGCAAATCTAAAGATAGTTCCATCGTCTTCAGACAAAGCTTGTTTCAATGCTCTGATAAATTTAAAATTTGGAAACTCTCCAGGTACACCATCGATAAATTGGTCTTTATGTTCAATTTTCCCATTCTCATAATAGATGTGGTGAGAAAACTGAAACGCAACCTGTTCATAGGGTTTCCTCCCTTTGGTGAAAGGCAAAGCTACGGTACTGGTTTCAAAATCAATAAAATGCAATGGAAACTTCCATTTGTTCATTTCTTCTTTCAATTCCTCTTTGAGTACGTAAATAGAATCATCATTACTTCTTGATTTTTCTATCTGTATCCATTGTCTTTCTGTCCGGGAAATTTTTCCGGCTTCATCATTATATTTGATATCATCCTGATTAATCTGTTCCAAAAACATTAGATTATTCTGTAAAAGGTTTTCACTTCTGTAATCCCATATTTCAAAAGCATTAGGTTTTTTGAAATCATCATCATTCCATTTCAGTTGGGTTTTAAAACAGTATTCAAAACCAGATTTTTTTCCTTTGTCTTTATCTTCATCCGTACACCTGAACTCGCACTTTTTACAGATGCTGAATTTCGTTGGCCAATTGTAATACTCATGGTTTTGATAAGCATCCCTAAAGGTTTGCATTGCCTTTTCAAAACCTAAATCCGTTTTTTTATGATAAAGGTGTTTATCTGCTAAAATATCATTTACAGCAGAATCCATATCTACAACGGTGAGTACAGAATTCCCAACCTCATTCATTGAATTAATAAGCCTTTTAATATCTGTTCTCTTTTTAAAGCCTTTTGGAATCCTAAACATTTGGTTCAGCCCATCAATACTTGCAGATTTAGATTTGTCAGCAAGTAAAAGAAACGCCTTGAAATCAAAGTTAGGGAAAGCCATTTGGGCTACCTTTTTCTGAAAGGCTAAATCAAAAAGATATGATTTCCATTTCTTTTCAATTCCACCTTTTTCACCAAAAAATTCATTTGGTTTATTAGGGTCAAAAGACTTGGCTTTTACCTCTATCAGATGGATGATATCTCCTCTTTTTTCTAAAATATCGGTTCGGATAAAATATCCATCCACCATAAAGGCAGCTTCATAGATAATAACATATTCTCTTTCTAAAGCTTCATTGGTCAATGCTACAGCCTTTTCATATTCATAGTTTTCTGTATCTATAAAAATACCATTCGGATATTGTAACCTTGCCAATTCTTCTACCTGAAACCCTCCATGGGCTAATGCCTGCATAAAGGGGTCTTCAGATTTCTGATTAGCGTATTGTTCATTATTGGTGAAATACAATTTATTAGGACATTCTAAACCTAATTTAAAACGTGATTTGGTAAGTAATTTCATTGTGGTGATTAGTTTTTTATTTTTGAGTTTGAAAAAAAGCTAATATCGTTAATTTTATCCAATTAAAAAGGCAATATTATTTAAACTTATAGAGACTAAAATCCTATTTTCACTCGGTTTCTATCCGTATCCCATTTTTCATTGATGCATAAGGAATGAACTTCATCAAAGTTTGGATTTTTTTCGTGAAGAATTTTGTACATGACACATTTCCTTGCAATATTCTCCATTTCTCCACCTGAAAATTCAAATTGTAAGGCAAGCTCTATACATTCTTTTTCATTTAAGAACGATAGTTTATGATGCCAAATCTTTGCTGCATTTTCTTTTTTAGGTTTTTTAAATTGAACTTTGTAAAGAAAACGTCTTTCAAAAGCTTCATCCATATTTTTCACCAAATTAGTAGTAGCCATAAAGATTCCCTCAAAATTTTCTAATTCATCTAAAAGAATATTCTGAATGGCATTTTCAGTATTACTTACACTAGAATTGGCATGGGTACTTCTTTTACCAATTAAACCATCTGCTTCATTGAATAGAAGTATAGGCCACTGTTTTTCCTTTTCTTGCATCAACTTATAATTATCAAAAATCTTCTTTACGAGTTTCTGACTTTCCCCAAACCACATGGATTTGGTTTCGGAAATATCTACTTTATATACACTTCTACCTGTTTTTTTAGCAATCTGATAAACACTTTCTGTTTTACCAGTACCAGGATCACCATGAAGCAATACAGTTAATCCTGCATTCATTTTTTCTTTACGTAAAGTATCTTGAAGGATTTGAAATCTATCTTCCTCTAATAGATTTTTTAAATCACAAATTTGCTCTTCTTCATCTTTATTATAAAAAAGTTGTTTTTCTTCTATCTTAAGGGGTGATAGTAATCTAATGTCTTTTTCAGAATCTGAGTTGATGAAAATATTTTCTTTTTCATGCAAAAAATTAATTATGGAATTGGAAAGTCTTGCTGTTGCGTTGTTTCCTATACTTGCTTTAGAAACTTCAATTAATCCTAATTTTACTAAACGATGTTCTCCCTTTACCAACTGAGAACATTCTTTAACGGTTTTACTAGCTTTTTTGTAAAAATCTTCTACGGTTCTATAGACATCTGTATTATAGTCATTATGACCTCTTATAAACGCATCCCAAATGGTGTCCATAAGGAAAAAAGTTTCAAATAAATTAAGTTTAAATGAAGCAATATGTTTGAAAAAAGGGAGTTTATTTCTTTCTTCAATTAATTGACTTAGTGAATGAAGAAATTCTCCTGCACTGATTTTTTCTTCATCAAAATCATCACTGATGCTATTAAAAATTTCTAACACTTCAACTAAAGTTTCTTCTTCTATATTTTTTTTAGGAATAAAAATATTTTTAGAAATAGCAGATACTATTTCTTCATCCACATAAAGAACGGTGTATTTATGACTACGCTGATTACTTCTTAATAATCTTAAAGACAATAATTGATCAATATCTTCTTTATACTTTAAAATATGATGATTTTGCATTCCAAAATATCTGAATACACTTCGTATTTCAGTATCTAAATAATCCATTATGAATATGTTGGCAAAAATAACAGCTTGTATTTCATTTACGTTGAGGTATTTTGCCAATCGTTGGATGTCCTTTTTATTTTCTTTAAAGAACTTTGGATCGAATAGACAATCATTTGAAAGATGATGTAAATTTTCCATTAAATCCAAAACATTGAAACTAACTTTATTTGTCATCTTTAATAAAATTTACAGGTTCTACATTTAATAAAGCCAAAAGATATTCTTTATTCCAAGCCATAAAACATTTGCGGTTTTCATCTTTGAAAATAAAAAATACAGGTAACAGATTCTTATAATAAATTTTCGACAAGATAAGGTGGTCAACGTCTATATTTTGATCATCTAAAAACAATACTTCTATTTGGTATTTTGCAAAAAGTACTTTAGGGCTAATAGCCAATTGATTGGTCACTCGTACAAAAGAATCAATAAAACGATTATCAAATTGGGTATCCAATATTTCTTTGAAAGACTTTTCAAACAAAGATTGTAAAGACTTATTCAAGGACAAACTCTCATTATTGATAATTTGAGATTCCATTACAGCAAAAACAGATGATTCCATTTCAGCAGGTATAATATCTTCATCCGGAAGAAATGAAATTTTGTCACTTCCTAATGTAGAAATACCCGTCATATTAAAAGCATCAATCCCTTCTGCATAACAGATCCCACCAATGTGAAAAAAAGATTCAAAATAGAATTTGTGAGGATATTCTTTATTATCCGAATCCTGATGAAGATTTTGGTGAAGATGCTCTAACCACATTTTAGTAGTATTAGATACATTATTTTTAGAACAATAATGAACAATATCTTGTAAAGAATTGTTTAATACATCAATACAAGTCACTTTGGAAACAGTACTAGAAAATGAAATAGACATAGTTGTGGTGTTTTTAAAATTGGTAAGACAAAAATACACTATGGTTTAGACAAAAAATGTCAAAATTGGTTCTTGTGCTTAGACAATATTTGTCTAAGAATTGTGCTATATTTGCATCACAAATTCATACTTACAACAATAATTAAATCACATTGACCTTTTTAGGCTCAATCATTAAGTTATTGTTTAATCATTCCAAAAAGACAAGTATGAATCAGTACAGCAAAAAAATTACCCCTCGCCCTTATGTTTATCACATTTCTAGCTTTAGAAATAGAGCTTCTATCCAAAAACATGGTCTATTGGGTAAGGACAATTCTATCATTGGTTATAAAAATGCAGTCTTTGCACATAATACCTGTGAAGTTTCTTTTGATTGGCATCCCTTCAATATAGATTTTATGGAGGCATGTTTTTCTGGGAGATTACATTATGGTCTTGAAAGCGAAGACCCTATTCTTCTCTATTTTATTGCTTTAGGGTATGATGTTTGGAGAATTGATACACGTGCCCTAAAACAAAATTGGTTTGTAGATGAAATTGCTCAAGAAGATTTTCTTGATGGTATGAGCTATCCTTATTATGTGGTGACTTTTGGTAGTATTCCTCCCTCTGCTTTAAAACTTGTGGATATTGAAAATCCTATAAAATGTTATGTGAATAATGGAGTAGCTAACATTGTTAATGAGTTTAGATAATAGTTTTAACAAAAAGACCTTTCATTTCTGAAAGGTTTTTTTGTTGAATTTAAATGATTATCAAATTATTAGAAATTATTTATTTTTTGTATAATTTCACACAATCCCTTGTCATCTTTTTCACCCCGAAACTCCATAGGCATTAAAAACTCTACCTTTTCATTATCAGATAACCAAACGTTGGGACTGTCATCAATAATGATAATCTTTTCATATTGCTCTATCCATTCCGTCTTGATTTGTTTTTTATAGCTGCCGTTTTTGATTTTACATTGCTTTCTACTTAGCAGTTCTATGGGATTTATCTCTAATTTTTTACAAATAGTTTTAGCATAACCTCTTAAAGCAGTGGTATAAACAATAACATCTCCTTTGTTTTGACACAAACTTACCAAGTCTTCAGCCAAACTTCTTTTATAGACTTTAAGATATTGGTTATGCTGAAATAAAAATTCAGCCGTTTCTGTCTGAGCATAAGAGCCATAGATTAATGTATGGTCTAGGTCTAAAATGAAAAGAGGTTTTGAGAGCATTATTAATTAAGCATCAATAGATCTATTTTGCAGTAAATCAATAACCATAATTTCTATTCCAATCGTTCTCTCTAAAAAAATTAAAAAGTTGTCTTTCAATTGTAGCAGTTGAAACATTTTCTATTTTAGCCACTTTTAGCATATTTTCCCAATAGCATTCTAAACTTTTCCAATCATTATTAGTAATACCACTCCATTTTTTCGTTTTCTTATTATATGTAACAACTCCCATAATATTTTTAGCTATTATACTGTCATATATAGGTAAAGGATTTTCAAAATTAGTGCCAAATCTTTGCCATAGTGAAATATGTTTAGTAACAAAAGCTATATTTAAAAATTTTGTGTTTCTACTTTTTATAAATTTTTTTAACTCTAAAACTATATTATTGGGGGCACACGAAGTTAATATTTTAGAAATTAAATACTCATATTCTATAAAATCAATGTTTGAACCTTTAAAATAAAACATTCTACCAGCATTACCTCCCCAAAGTTGTATTAAATGAAATATAAAAATCAGATTTTCTTTAGATCTATTCATTAAATAATTTTTTATTTCAATTTCAATTAGTTGTTCTAACGACTCAAGTGTTATTTTGTTATTTGTTTTTTTTCTTGTTAATTCAATGATGTTATTAAATCCATGTTTCGACATATTTAATATCATTTGCTGCAAAGTATTCTTGCCTATAAGCAGAGGAACTTTTTTTTCCCAATCTAATTTAGGAATTGCAAATTGACTTTTTTCTAGATTTTCAATTTTTTTTATATCATTTTGACCCACCAAAGTTTTCTTCAAACCTACTTCTACTCCTTTCCAAAGCAAATTAAAAAATGACTTCGTAGGATTTCTAGTGGTGTGAACTACCACATTTATCGTGACTGGGAAACAGATCGGAA
>OGVG01000111.1_pt1 | contig 10222 bp, 21 predicted proteins | sample 1575691 | NCBI WGS metagenome assembly OGVG01 (sample SAMN07581545, study PRJEB24739) | freshwater metagenome | reverse complement strand
ACGGCATACGAGATTTCGCGGAGTGACTGGAGTTCAGACGTGTGCTCTTCCGATCTGTTTCCCAGTCACGATATTGTTAGCCAACCAAATTTGCAAAGTTTGACGCATCCTCATTTGGATATTGAAACACTACAGGTTCGCTTGGAAGGTATATTACATGGTAAGACTTTTCTTGATCGTTTAACCAACTTTGTATATTTGCTAGAAGATGAGAAGCGTGCTCAAGCTCGAATAGAAAAACGCTAGTTGATAACACCTCGTAACCTTTGGAAGACTCGACTCCTGCAAGCTCATTAAAACGATTTAAGTTAAAATTGTGGTTTTTTAAAATTAGCAAAGCTTTCATTCTTCTCTCCACCCGATCTGTTCTAAAGGACTGCGTCGGGTTCGCAGTTTTAATTAACTCTCAACTTTGATTTTCTTTTTGACCGATAGATGTAGCGAATCGAATCAATAACCTCGCCAACAAATACACAATCCTCATCAAGTGGAATAATATTTGGTTTAAAGTCAGGATTAAGTGCCTGTAAGTACCGTGAGCCGTCAGTTTCGATTACCAATCTTTTAAATGTCGCGTCATCGTGTTTTCTAACAACAACCAAATCACCAGACTGCATATCGCAATACTGCACATGCGGATCAACAAGGATGTAATCACCCTCATGGAAAGTAGGGTAGTTGCTTAAACCTTGAACTTTTAAATAAAAACAATCCTCACAGTCATCTGGAAGTGGAAGCCATTCTTCGACCTGCGACATATCTACAGCCTGAACATTGGTGAATACGCCTGCCTGCACCCAAGAAAGAACAGGTGCCATGTTTGGCTTAATTGCAGCGACATTACTTGTAATAAGATCGGCTGTATCCACACCTTTCTTTAATTCTTCCGCAGTGACACCGAGCGCAGTAGCAAGCTCAACCACAAAGCCTGTATTTCTAGCATTACCAGTTTCAAGGTCTGAAATTACAGACTGCTTTACGCCTGCTTTTTGCGCCAAGACAGCCTGAGTCATCTTTTTAGCTTTGCGTATCTTTCTTAAATTTTCGCCAAGAGTAGCCATGCGCTTCTCCCTTATAACCATTATCGGAATTGTGATACAAAAACCAATCGGTTTGGCTATTGTATAAATATCGGAAAAACTATATATTGGTTAAAAATATCGGAGGTTGATATGAATCAATGGCAATCCATGATTGTGGATTTAAAAGAAAAGGGTCTCACTCAAACCCAGATCGCCAGTGAAATTAAATGTTCGCAAAACTATGTAAGCAACCTTGAAAACGGCTTATGTGGAAAACGGATCGGGTATGACTTGGGCAAAAGCTTAGAACGCCTGTGGAAAAAACACTGCTCACACAGTCCTGCGGCATAGGTGGAAACATGGGGGTCGATGATTTGAAAGAAGCAATCGAAAAAGGGTATTTGGGCGGGAAATACACCGTTCCAAAAACTATCAAACTTACACATGAAATGCTTGATGCAATCGCTGTTGCCAGTGAAACCAACGAGCAAGATACGTGCAGCTGGATGCGTGAAGTCATAGCGAAAGCCCTACTAGCTGAGGATGCTAAGTATGAGCGTATGGCAAGAGCGCGCAATCGGTCAAAGTGTACTTCGGGCACTTTGGTACACCAAAAAGAAAGCCCAGTGGGTGCAACCACTGAGCTTGATATTCAAAACCTAGAGGGAAATGAACAGTGAATATGTTACCACAGTTCGGAAATTCCGAGCAATCAATGACAAGTCTGGAAATCGCAGAGCTTTGTCAAAAACGTCATGACAGTGTTAAGCGCACTATCGAGATTTTGCCTGCCAAAACAGAAAAGCGTGAAGCTGTAATAGCATGCCCACACAGTGTGGTTGTGCAAAAGGAGGCTAATAACCGAATTTACGATGTTGAGGTTTATGTTTTTTCTGGCGAACAAGGCAAATTAGATTCAATCACTGTGGTTGCTCAGCTTTGCCCAGAGTTTACCGCAGCACTGGTAAAGCGTTGGTATGAACTAGAAAACCAAAACGCTGTGCGACTACCTCAAACATTTGCTGAGGCACTTCAACTGGCAGCCGATCAAGCGCGTCAATTAGAACTCGCAGCTCCAAAGGTTAAATACTTCGACAAGGTTGTAGATCGTTCAACACTTCTCAATGCAACGCAAGTAGCTCAAAAGCTCGGTATGTCAGCAGTGGCAATGAATAAGTTGCTAGATGACTTAGATGTGTATAGCCGCAATGTGAAGCGCGCACGTGTGTTTAAGCAGTGGTTTATCGATGCTGGCTATGGCGAATTAAAACAAACAGAGCTTGGCTTTTCCCAACCAATGTTCACCACCAAAGGTGAGGCGTGGGCAATCGAGAAATTAGTAAGTGAGGGTGTGGCGTAATGCATTACTACTCTTTTAATCCGAAAGACTATATGAGCAAGACAGCCTTTCTTGAGCCAATGGAAGATTTGGCTTATCGAAGAATGCTTGATCATTGCTATTTGACCGAACTCCCATTGCCTGAAGATGTTGCTGAAATTGCAATGTTGATTCGCATGCGTCCGCATACCGAAAGCATAAAGGTCGTATTGCATTATTTCTTCGAGCTTACTCCGCAAGGGTATGTGTGTGACCGAGTTGTACGTGAACTTGCTGCATATCATTGCAAATCTGAAAAGGCAAAGGCTTCTGCTGATGCGCGTTGGGAGAAACATCGCAACAAAAGCAAGGATTTACCTAAAGAAAACTCAGAATATAAACCTGATGCGAACGCATTGCGAGGTGAATGCGAGCGCAATGCTAACAATAAACCATTAACCAATAACCAAGAACCATTAACCAATATAAATATTACGGCAGATGAATCTGCAAAAAATCCGAAGCCGAAACGCATCACCAAAAAACAGAAAGCGATTAATGCGCTGATTGAAATGGGGGTTGGCGAGAAGTATGCGCAAGCCGTTATTGAAAAACGTAAAGGCTCTGAGTTCACAGAATTGGCGATAGAGGAAATCAAACTTCAGGCTGAAGCTGTGAATCTTAATTTTGTGCAGGCAATTGAGTTTGCTGCAAAGCAAGAATGGGGATCGTTTAGAGCTGATTGGTATCAAAACCGAATGGCTAAGCAGCAACAAGCATACCACCCACAAAGCCAAGCTAACCCATGGGCTGAATACAACCAGCGAGTAGGCGAGCAATTTAGCCAAAACGAAATGGTGGATGTCACACCAAAAAAGTCGGTACTGATTGAGGAGGTGGGTCATGCGTAATGAGTTCACCAGAGAGCAGACTTTGCTTCAAACATTGCAAGTACGCTATGGCGGTCAATTCCAAAAGCGTTATGCACACCTTAGCCCTGATGTGATGGAAACCGTTGTTCGTGGCGCTGTGATGATGCTAACCGATGAGCAATTCAATCAAGGCATGGCGCGACTGTATTCAAGTCGATATTGCCCAGACATTGCTGAGTTCCAATCATGGTGTGTTGCTGGATCGTGGTGGACTGTTGAGGAAGCTTGGCAGCGTGCTTGTGATTACTCGAATCAATCAGAGCGTGAATTACTCGCTGAAAAACTAAAAGTTACCACGTTGACCAAAAAAGCTTGGGATTCGGTTTATTGGTTGGTTGAGCAGGGAAGCATGAAAGAGGCTTTCAAGCAGTTCAAATCAATCTATGAAACCTATTTGACCAAAGCGCAAATGCAAGGACGTCAACAAGAGTGGTATGTGCCACCAAAAATGATTGCCACAACACAACCAAAAGGAATTGCCAAAAACCTCAATAAAAAACTCAGTGACAAAGATCAGGCAATTTGTGATCTGACTCAAAAATTCATGTCTGAGGGACTTGGATGGAAAGATGCGTTTAATCGCGCTCAAGTCGAGGTTTTAGGGCAACCAAAGCCACTTTTCAAAACTATGAATGCGGGTGGTGCAGCATGACCAGACTTGAATATTTATCACAGTTCAGCAATGCGGTGCTCAGTCCAGAATTGAACACATGTGAGATTCCATTGCCAAAACACGGTTCGGCTTGGGCCACAGTTTTTGACCACAATCAGGGCGAAGTGAAATTAGATGAGATTGCGTTTCGTAAAGCTTGGTGTGAACAGCAAATTGAATTGATCGGTAAATTTGGTGCGTGTTTGGGGGTGGGGTGTGATTAAGGAAAATATCCACATCTTTGACCGGATGATGCAGGTTTTGCAGATTATCCGCGATAACAAGATAGTGATTACATCAGACCTAGTTAGTGTTTTCGGCATGAGCAAGCGAACCGCACAGCGTTACATGTCGCAACTTGAGCAGCTTGGCTATGTTCGCTCACTGCCATCTGAATTTGGTTATGAAAAACGATACTTTTTGACAGATAAAACAAAAGAAATATTCGGAGTGCAGGGATGACAGGATTTACAGAATTGAGAGATCAGGCGAATCGGGCGACTGACTTGCAAGAAAAAGAACTGCTGCTAGAGCAACTTGAAGCGCTGCATCGAGCAGCAGATGAAGAAAGCAAATTGCATGAAGATTTGATTCGTGGGGAATGGAGGGTTTGGAATGAGTGATGTTGATAGCACATTAAACGAACGTGGCGCTCGATATGGCGATTATGCAGCGGTTGCTGGCATTACTCAGTCAATCATGCAAATCATTGAATCGGGCGCAAGCTATGAGCAAATGAACGCTGCTCAAAAGACTTCACTTTTTATGATTGCAAACAAATTGGCTCGTATCGTTAATGGTGATCCGTCATACCAGGACAGTTGGCACGATATTTCCGGTTATGCCACGTTGGTTGTGAATGAACTTGAAAACATACCAGTAACGCCACAAGTCATCTTGGATGCGGTGGCTGTCAAATGTAGCGAAATGGTGAGCTGTGAGCATAAAACCAAGAATGGCTGTGTTGGATGCGTGAAGTGGGGTGAAAGCAAATGATCATGACTGCATCGGAATACATGAACCATCAGAAACAGAAAAAGAATGCCAAACGCGGTGGCTATAAAATGAAAGACCAGGACACGGTAAACAAAAACCGCATATTCAAGATCCAGCGCCTGATCAATGAGCTGGAAAAGGAATATGACGAGCATTGGAATTCATGGAAGCGCAATGCAGAAATGCATGATCAAGGCTATGCCAGAGCTGTGGACCATATTCAGCGCCGTCTGATTGCTATCATGCAGGGGAAATAATGAAAGTCCTTGTTGGAATTGATACAGGAGTCAACACAGGTTTCGCCGTGGCCATTGATCGTGGTCACGGTGGGGAGCTGGAGCAGGTCACGTGTTTAACCATTACCAAAGCCATGCACCAGGTGAATGAGTTGATTGTTCAACATGGCAAAGGTTCCTTGCAGTTAATCATTGAAGATGCACGCAAGCGCACCTGGTTTGGTGGTGCTGATGCTCGTCAAGCCAGAAGTGGTGCTGGTATCCGTGAGGGCGTTGGATCGGTCAAGCGTGATGCGCAGATCTGGGAAGACTGGTGTAAAGAGAACGACATTAACTTCAAGATGATTCACCCGAAAAACAACAGCACCAAATATAAAGCGGACACATTCAAGAAAATTACCGGATGGACAGGCCGAACCAATGAGCATGCACGTGATGCGGCCATGCTGGTATTCCGCCGTTTCTATAAACCATCCATTGAAAAGTCAGAATTATTTTAGAGGGCAGCATGCAGGATGATATTTCAGATTTGAAAGGTGATTTACACGCAATTGCTGAAGTATTGGGCAGACAGAAAGCGTTGTATCTGGTGAGTAAGTGTCCGCGTTATAAAGTGGAAAAACGGCAGGGTGCTGGTCAGTTATTATTGTATGTGCCAAAGCTGAAAAACTTTGATCTCAAGCATAATCTGGTACAAATGATGGGTTATGAAGATGCATATAAACTGAGTCAGCATTTTGGCGGTGAGCTATTAACGCTTTCCCAGTGCAAACAGATCATTCTGAAAAACCGTAATCTAGGCATTAAGGCTATGCTGCAGCAGGGATTTAAGAAAGAGCAGATTGCAGAGTTCTTTGATTTAACGCCGCGTGCAGTTTGTATGGTTGCTTCTGCAAGTCAATAATTCATAAATATCTGTTATTGTTAAATATCAATATAAGCTATACGAGAAATAATAATGGCTGCTAATCATAAAATTATTACAGCTTTATGCTGTGTTTTATTTACTGGTGTGGTGGGGTGCTCATCTGGAAGTGAAAAAGAGAAATCTAATTCTGCAAAGCCAGAGCCACAATCTGAAATAGATAAGCTGGCAGCCTCTGTAAAATTACAAGTGGTGAACACATCACCAGAAATGGCTAAAAGTGTGGTTGAGGCATTAGATGAAATTGAAGACGAAATAGAGAAGTCGTCAATTACAGACAATAAAAAGCTAGAAATCCATTTGAAGTCACATAGCAGCACTGGATCAATGACTATTGATCACACAGCAAATAAGGCAAAAGACGTTATTGATAAGCTGAAAGAGGAGAAAGTAACAGCTTTAGAAACTATTAAAGTGTTTCAGGCCATTCCTTTGGTTGATGCATACAATAATAAAGAAATACGAGAGACCTATTCCATTGAATACAACTATCCTGAAGTTTTGAAGTTTAATGCTGATGGTTCAACGATGGCTTATCATTATTTTAGGTTTGCACAATTTCAACCTATTAATGAGTTTGGAGAAGATGATTTTAGAGAATGGTGTGCACAAGACGCATTCAGAAATATATCTGAACCATTCTGTGATCGATGATTGCTATCTATATTTTAAAAGCACCTTCGGGTGCTTTTTTATCGCCTAGTGAAAAACTACATAATGAAGAAAAACAGTAAATAACTTCAAATTGTTAAAAATTAGTCCATGAGATTGGCGAAACAATGAACTTGCATGAATTGTATGCAGCAGTAATGAAGATTTTCGGGGATTTTCAGTATTTCATTGCTGGCTTATTAGGAGCATCGGTAGTGACAAGATATCACGCAGAAAGACTTCAGACTCGGATGGATCATATTGTGTTTATTCTCTCTGGTGCCATCACGGCGCATTATCTCACCCAGTTGGTAATCTACTTACTGAATCAGTTCGGCATAGATTTTAAACCTGAACATACTGGTGGCATTGGTTTCCTACTTGGTGCTTTCGGCGGTATGTTTATTCAGGAGTTTATTTCATGGATTAAAACAGGCGCATATAAAGAACAGAATTTCTTTTCTTATTTCGCTGAAATCATCCGTGAATGGTTAAGCAAGGGGAAAAAGTAATGTCAGACTTTGAACAGCAAATTACCCGCTTGTTACGTGCCGAAGAAGGCGAAGTTTTACATGCGTATGATGACCATTTGGGTTATGCCACGATTGGTGTCGGTCGTCTGATCGATAAGCGCAAAGGCGGTGGCATCACGGCGGAAGAATCTGCTTTCTTATTGAAGAACGATATTCAAAAGCGCATTACTGCACTAGAAGCAAAATTACCCTGGATTAAAACACTGGATGATGCACGCCGTGGCGTATTGCTATCGATGGCATTCCAGATGGGTGTAGAGGGTCTACTGGGTTTTAAGAACACATTGGCTCTGATCCAGGCGGGTAAATATGCTGAAGCCGCCACCGGCATGATGAATTCCAAATGGGCCAAGCAAACGCCGTCACGAGCCCAACGCCATGCAGAACAGATGCGCACAGGCAAATGGGTCATTAAGGCAGGATTCTAATGAATATCAGATTAATTATCGGATTGTTGTGTGTTGCATTCATTTCTTATGTGTCCTGGTGCAGTTATGATTATGGCTATAAGAAAGCACGAACAGAACAAATCGATAGTTATGAGAGCATGATTCAGCAACTGAAGGATGATGTAGGCAAGGCGCTCCAACGTGAGCGTATTGCTTATGCTAAACAAGAGCAAATTGAATCCAACTATCTTGCCAAACACAAGGAAATCGAGCACAATGCGAATAGCACTATTGATGAGTATCGCACTAACAATGTTAGGTTGCGTGAGTCACTCAAAGCCAAACAATGTCCCGATGTGTCCTCAGTTGCCAGCAGCACCAGCGGCAATCATGCAGAAACAACAGGCGGACTTCTCGACACAGATGTCGAATTTCTTATTCGTCAAGCCGCAAGGGCAGACCAAGTCGCAGAGCAACTAGCGGCTGCGCAGCAACTTCGGGCTATGAGAGTACGGCAGCAACTTCGGGCGATAGGAGTACGGCAGCAACTTCGGGCTATAGGAGTATGGCAGCAACTTCGGGCGATGGGAGTATGGCAGCAACTTCGGGCGATGAGAGTACGGCAGCAACTTCGGGCTATATGAGTACGGCAGCAACTTCGGGCGATAGGAGTACGGCAGCAACTTCGGGCGATAGGAGTACGGCAGCAACTTCGGGCTATGAGAGTACGGCAGCAACTTCGGGCGATAGGAGTACGGCAGCAACTTCGGGCTATATGAGTACGGCAGCAACTTCGGGCGATAGGAGTACGGCAGCAACTTCGGGCTATAGGAGTACGGCAATAGTGGAGGGAAATAATAGTATTGCAATATCTACTGGGAGAGATGGTAGGGCGAGAGGAATTAAAGGGTGTTGGATAGTGCTAACAGAAAGAGATGTTTATGGAACCATTTTATCTATTCAATCATTTAAAGTAGATGGAGTAAAGGTCAAGGAGAACACTTTATACACATTACAGAATGGGGAATTAGAGGAAGTTGAATAATTATTAATAACACAATGAAATATGTTATATATTGTCGTGTATCGACTAATAAACAAGGTAAGTCAGGGCTATCTTTAGAATCCCAACAGAATGTTTGCAATGCTTATGTATCACAACAAAACGGAGAGATATTGGGTACATTTATTGAGGTTGAATCGGGTAAAAAAAGAGGTCGGATAGAATTAAATAAAGCATTAGAGTTATGTAGAAAAGAGAGTGCTGAACTTGTGGTTGCTAAACTTGATAGATTAGCAAGGGATGTAGAATTTACTTTCTCAATCTTCAATAGCGGTATCAAAATATACTTCTGTGACTTTCCACAAATGAATACCTTTACTCTTGGGGTATTTGCAGCATACGGACAATATGAGGCTGAGTTGATAAGTAAGAGAACAAAGGCTGCATTAAAGGTCGCAAAAGATAAAGGCACTCTGCTTGGCTGCAATAGCCCTAAGTATAAGGAGAAAATAAACATATCCGAACACTTGTATAATTGTCGATTAAAGGCTGCTGAATCTAAGAGAGAGATGTCGGAAAATAATGAGAATAACAAGAGAGCAATTGCTTTCATTAGTGAGCTGAAAAAATCATCATCATTAACTTGGTATGAGATAGCTGAGAAACTTAATAAAACAGGTTTCAAGACTTCCAATGGAAAGGAGTTTACTTCGGGAAATGCTTATAATATTTATAATAGAAGAAAATAATGGAAATATTAATCTGTATCGGAATGTTCTTTTATTGTTCATCAATGATGTTCAAGGAAGATAAAAACTAATTTATTTGGTAGATATTAAAATAATACTAACTTTGTATTGTAAAACAATTAAAACTTAAAATTATGGCAAAAATAACTATTAGAAAAGAACTACAAGACTTCTTAGAAAATGAGGGCATTTTAGATGTTTTTATTGAGAATGTAAAAAGGAATCGTGAAAACATAAAGTTACTTACAGATTGGAAGATAACTGGTATAAATACAGCTTTTGTTTGGAGTGAGACGAAAGAGTGGTGGGATTACTGGAATAATATCAATAACAAATGGGGAGATTATCAATTATCAAATGGAATAGAATAAAAGAACGGCTAATGAGTAGTCAGAAAAAGAATTGTCACTATTACGGCAAACCGATAAGCAAAGAAGATGTGGTTAAGCTGCTTGATTCTTGTGATATTTATAGAGGATAATTTTAAACAAAAACTAATGAAACATAGTAAAGAAAATCTTAAGATTGGGACACGATACCATATAGGAGAAAATTTGGTAGGTACTTATATCGGCAAGGGTGTTGATGGGGATATAAATTTCTCAGTCAATGTAGGTGTACAAGTGAGACATTTCTCAATCAGACCTAATAATCAAAAAGAGTATTACAAAGTCTGTCTCTTTGGTCAGTATTACGGCAAACCGATAAGCAAAGAAGATGTGGTTAAGCTGCTTGATTCTTGTGATATTTATAGAGGATAATTTTAAACAAAAACTAATGAAACATAGTAAAGAAAATCTTAAGATTGGGACACGA
>OGVG01000110.1_pt1 | contig 10235 bp, 6 predicted proteins | sample 1575691 | NCBI WGS metagenome assembly OGVG01 (sample SAMN07581545, study PRJEB24739) | freshwater metagenome | reverse complement strand
AAATCGTCTGTTCCAATATCCCCTTTGTGATATCTCTTTATAGCTTTTAATTTAAAGTCTACTGAATATTTACTTTTCCCCATAAAAAATGCCCCTAAAAAGTGTCTAACTTTTTGGGGGCAGTCCAGTTTTCCGGATTTTTTTATTGGTTTTAGCATACAATCACTACATTTGTTTCGCTAAAATTTTCAACTATGAAAAAGCTATTTTTATCTGCAATGTTAGGATTGTCACTAATCTCTTGCAGCGCTTTACAAAATCAGAAAACAATGACAACTGACTGGAAACATACCACCAACATTTATGAAGTAAATGTAAGACAATTTTCTAAAGAAGGAACCTTCAAAGCTGTAGAAAAAGAATTACCAAGACTTAAAAGAATGGGCGTAGAAACACTTTGGTTTATGCCAATTACACCTATTGCTCAAAAAAATAAAAAAGGAACACTTGGTAGTCAATATGCTGCACAGGATTACACCTCTATCAATCCAGAATTTGGGACTTTAGAAGATTTCAAAAGTGTAGTAAATGAAGCTCATAAAATGGGTTTTAAAGTCATCATCGACTGGGTGGCAAATCATACTGGTTGGGATCATGTTTGGACCAAAACACATCCAGATTTTTATTTGATGGATCCTAAAACCAATGATTTCCAAATCGCTTCTGGAATGGATGACATCATAGAACTTGATTACAAGAATCCAAAAATGCGTGAAGCCATGATTGAAGCCATGAAATATTGGGTAAGAGAAACGGATATTGATGGATTCAGATGTGATTTAGCTTCTTGGGTAGAATTAGATTTCTGGCAACAAGCAAAACCTGAAGTAGAAACCATAAAACCACTTTTTTGGTTAGGAGAATATGATGAATTAGACAATCCAGATTATGCAACAGTTTTTGATGCGAGTTACAGCTGGAAATGGATGCATCTAACCAAAGAATTTTATCAGAAAAAATTACCAATTACGGATTTAACGAATCTTTTGTCACAGTATTCTGCCATCGGAAACAAAAGCATGAGAGCTTGGTTTACTACCAATCATGACGAAAATACTTGGAACGGAACAGAATATGAAAAGTATGGTGAAATGGCCAAAACTCTAGCCGTATTTTCTGCAACTTGGAACGGTGTTCCTTTGATGTACAACGGTCAAGAACTGCCATTGTTAAATAAGAGATTAGAATTTTTCGAGAAAGACCCAATTCCTTGGAATGGCGAAAATAAATTAGAAAATTTCTACAAAAAATTATTTGAACTTAAATCTAAAAATCCTGCATTGAGAGGTGGCGATGACCAAGCAACTACCCAAATTTTGAAAACCAGCGCTCCAGATCAAGTTCTTGCTTATCTTAGAAAAAATGGAAATGATGAAGTATTGGTAATCCTTAATTTGTCAGATGCTCAACATTTGAAAGTGCAAATTTTAGACGAAACGGTAAAAGGAAAATTCAAAAGTATTTTCTCTGGTTTAACTACAGATTTTGATGCGAAACCTACCATAGAAATGTACAAGTGGGAACATATTGTTTTTGAGAAATAAACAATTGGAATGTTAATAGAAAGACTTACCCTTTTTGCGTTCTAAACGCAGAAAGGGTTTGTTGTTTTTATAGAAATAATTTTATATTTGAATATGGAAATAGATGAAATTGAAGAAGGATATTTCTATCATATTTATAACAGAGGAAATAATAGTGAAAAGATTTTCTTTTCAGAGGAAAATTATGCTTATTTTCTTAAACTTCTTACAAAATATATTTTTCCAATTGCAGATATTTATGCTTATTGTTTGTTAAATAATCATTTTCATATTTTAGTCAGGATAAAAGAGAAAAATGAAATTGAAATTAATAAATTAAAATTTTCAACGGTTGAAAAGCCAAAAGAAGTTTCTGCTTCTAGACAGTTTTCACATTTTTTAAATGCTTATTCACAGGCTGTAAATAAAAAATATGCCAGAACAGGCAGTCTTTTCGAAAAAAGATTTGAAAGAAAAAGAATTTCTGATGATCATTATTTGAGACAAGTGATTCTGTATATTAATACTAATCCTTTGAAACATAATTTAGTAGAAAAGCCAGAAGATTATAAATGGAGTTCTTATAATTCCCATATTTCAAATGCTAAAACTAAATTAAAAAGAAAGGAAGTAATTGAACTATTTGATGATGTTGAAAATTTTGTTTTGTGTCATAAAAATTATGATTTTTTAAATTCAATTTTTTAATTAATTCAACAAACCCTTTGACTATGTCGAACCACTTCGTTAGGTTTCTGCGTTCTAAACGCAAAAAGGGTAGTATTCTTAATAACATTTACTCATGAACAAAGCTGAACTTTTAGAACTGGTAAAACAAAAAATTTCTGAAAAAATTCAGAAATTAGAACAACTCATTGCTGAAACCAGAGCTTCTAATAATGATACCAAAAGTTCTATGGGAGACAAGTATGAAACTTCCCGGGAAATGCTTCAGCAAGAAATTAATAACCTTCAGCTTCAACTGAATGAACAACTGAAATCTCAACAGATTCTTAAAAACATTCAGCCTATTTCTCATAAAACCGTAAGTCTAGCAAGTTTGGTGGAAACAGATAAAGGCAAATTTTTCATTGCCGTTTCTTTAGGCGAATTGAGTTTTAATCAAGAAAAAATATTCATCATTTCAGCAGAATCTCCATTAGCGAAAGCCATGAATGGTAAAAAAGAAGGCGATGCATTCATTGTGAATAACTTAACTCAATTCATCAAAAATATTTGGTGAAATTTTCTTTAATTTGTAGAAGTCAACTCAGAACTTAGAACCCAGAATATTGAACCATTATGCAAAACTACTTAGATTTACTCCAACATATTTTAGACCACGGAACCGATAAAACCGACAGAACAGGAACGGGAACCAGAAGCGTTTTTGGTTACCAATTGCGATATGATTTGTCTAAAGGTTTTCCTTTGGTAACAACCAAAAAAGTGCATTTGAAGTCTATTATTTATGAATTGTTGTGGTTTCTAAAAGGCGATACCAATATCAAATATCTTACGGATAATGGTGTTTCTATTTGGAATGAATGGGCAGATGAAAACGGCGATTTAGGTCCAGTTTACGGAGCACAATGGAGAACTTGGGAAGGCAAAGATGGGAAAGTAGTAGACCAAATCGTAGAAGTAGTAGAGCAAATCAAGAAAAATCCAGATTCTAGAAGACTCATCGTTTCTGCTTGGAATGCAGCAGAAATTCCGAATATGGCTTTAGCTCCTTGTCATGCATTGTTTCAGTTTTATGTAGCAGATGGAAAATTGTCATTGCAATTGTATCAAAGAAGTGCTGATGTATTTTTGGGCGTTCCTTTTAACATTGCGAGTTATGCGTTGCTTTGTATGATGGTGGCACAAGTTTGTGGATTAGAAGTAGGAGATTATGTGCATACTTTCGGAGATGTTCATATTTACAACAACCATTTTGAGCAGGTAAAATTGCAACTTTCTCGTGAACCTAGAGCATTGCCAACTATGAAACTCAATCCAGAAATTAAAGATTTGTTTGATTTCGATTTTGAAGATTTTACATTAGAAAATTACAATCCACATCCTGGAATTAAAGCGCCAGTTGCGATTTAAAAGATAATTCATTAAATATTTGAGAATCAAAATTTATTTCCTCTAAGATTTAGAGAGTAAATTTTGATTTTTTTTTAGGATTTTGCCAAAGTTAATTTGAGAATAATTTTAACTTTGGCAAAGTTTTTATACGTAACAAAGAGTACATAAATGTGACTAATTAACCGAAATACAAAATTTTAAAATGAAGAAACTACTCATTGCAGCCTTATTTTTAGGGCTTTTTTCTACTGACAATTTCACTTTTGCACAAACCGAAACTTCTGGCAGAACTGGTGTTTACAGAGCTACTCATACCAAATCTACAGAGTTGAAACACACCAAATTGCGTGTGAATTTCAATTTTGAAAAAGAACAAATGAACGGCGAAGCTTGGATTACCGCATGTCCATTTTTTTATGCTTCTAATGAATTGGTTTTAGATGCTAAAGGAATGATTATTAATGAGGTAGCATTAGAAAAAAATGGTGCAAGAACTCCTTTGAAATATGATTACAAAGAAGATATTCTAAAAATTTCTTTGGATAAAACTTACCAAAAAAATCAAGATTATACCGTTTATGTCAAATATGTAGCGAGACCTAATGAAGTAAAACAAAAAGGTTCTGCTGCCATTAACGATGCAAAAGGACTTTATTTCATCAATGCTCAAGGAAAAGATGCGGATAAACCTACACAAATCTGGACTCAAGGTGAAACAGAATCTTCTTCTTGTTGGTTTCCTACAATAGATAAGCCCAATCAAAAAACTACGCAGGAAATTTACATGACGGTTCCTAAACAATATGTAACTCTTTCTAACGGAATTTTAAAAAGTTCTGAAAATTTAGGCGAAAACCTGAGAACGGATCATTGGGTAATGGACAAAAAACACGCTCCGTATTTATTTTTCATGGGAGTAGGAGAATATGCCGTGATTAAAGATAAATGGAGAAATATAGACGTAGATTATTATGTAGAAAAAGAATACGAACCTTATGCAAAACAAATTTTTGGGAATACTCCAGAAATGATAGAGTTCTTTTCTAAAAAATTAAACTATGATTTCCCTTGGCAAAAATATGCACAGATTGTAGGCAGAGATTACGTTTCTGGTGCTATGGAAAATACTACCGCAGTAATTCACGAAGAATCTGCACAGCAAAAAGCGGGTGATTTAGCAGACGAAAACAAATGGGAAGATGTAATCGCTCACGAATTATTCCACCATTGGTTTGGAGATTTGGTAACCGCAGAAAGTTGGAGTAATCTTACGGTAAATGAGAGTTTTGCAGATTACTCAGAATATCTTTGGAACGAGTACAAGTACGGAAAAGACGAAGCTGATTATAAAAGATTAAAATCACTCAGAAATTCTAAAGCAGACCCAAGAAATTTTGGTAAAGATTTAGTGAGATTTAATTATGAAAGCAGAGAAGACATGTTTGATGGTGTTTCTTATAATAAAGGAGGCGGAATTCTGCACATGTTAAGAAATTATTTGGGAGATGATGCATTTTTCGCTGGACTTTCAGATTATCTTAAAACCAATGAATATGGAACTGGAGAAGCGCATCAACTGAGACTTTCTCTGGAAAAAGTTTCAGGTAAAGATTTAAATTGGTTCTTTAATCAATGGTATTTCGGGAAAGGTTATCCTAAGTTAGAGGTTAAATCTACTTTTGACCCAATGAAAAAACAAGTCACCATAAATGTAGCTCAGACACAAGAAGAAAAATTTGAGTTTCCATTGTCCATTGATGTTTTAGAAAATGGTAAAATTTCTAGAAAAGAGGTTTGGGTAACCGCAAAATCAAAAAATGACTTCGTTTTTGATGTGACTAAAAATCCTGAATTGATTAATGCAAATCCTGAAGGTTTATTGCTGAGCGATATTAAACAAGACAAAACTCCAGAACAATTATATCTACAATACACCACTGCTAAAGATTTGTACAGCAAATACACAGCAATAGAAGAAGCTAAAGACCAAGTTTCTAAAAATCCATTTGCAGACAAATTATATGCAGCAGCTTTGAAAGATAAGTTTTACAGAAATAGATTGTTAGCGTTGGAAGGTTTACCAGAAGATCCAAAATCATTTTTGGCAGATGTAGAAAAATTAGCACAAAATGATGATAAAAATTTGGTAAAAGGAGCTGCAATCGGTGTTTTAGCAAAAACTAAAAACCCTAAATATTTACCATTATTTGAAAAAGGAATCAATGCAGTTTCTAATTCGGTGAAAGGAAATTCACTTTCTGGAATTGCTCAAGTTGCTCCTGAAAAAGTAGTAAATTATGCCGAAAAAATAGATTTGGAAAGCGCTTCGGAAGATTTAGTGATGACGCTTTTGCCTGTGATTGTAAAAAATAAAATTACTGCTCAAATGCCAAATATTGCCTCTCTTGTAGCTTTTTATCCTTTTATTGGGTTTCAAAATCCTAAATTAGCAGCACCTGCAGAAGAAGGTTTCAATTGGATTATGGATTCTGATAATACAAAAGCAGTACACAATATTACGAAAGTTTTAGGACAAGCGAAAAGCCAAATTGGCGATAATGTACAAGCCAAAATGATGATTGTTCAAATGCTGAAAAAAGGTTTAGAAAGAAAGATGAAACTATTTAGAGAAAACCCTTCAAGCACCAGTCTAAATACACAAATAGAAATGCTGAATAAAGCGATTACTTCTTACAGTAATTAAGTTATTTGCTCTAATAAATTGAAGCCCTTTTTACAAAAAATGTAAAAAGGGCTTTTTTGATGTTAAAAATTATTTAGATTTAAAATAAAAAACAAAATTCTTAGTATAATTCTTTTGTCAGGAAATTTCAACTCGTTAAATTCGTACAAAAATTGAGGAATTATGATGAAAATCGGAATTGAAGCGGCAAGTTTTTTTGTGCCAAGTTTATATTTAGAAATTAAGGATTTAGCCGAAAAAAGAGGAATAGAACCTGCAAAATTAGAAAAAGGTTTAGGATTGAAGAGGATGGCTTTTCCGGATGTACACGAAGACGCAGCCACTTTTGCCGCAGAAGCACTTTTAAAACTCATACAAGATTATAAAATAAATCCCAAAGAAATTTCTAGAATTTATCTAGGAACAGAATCTGCGCTAGATGCTGCAAAACCTACCGCTACTTATGCCATGCAAATGGTAGAAAAAGAGCTAGAAAAAGAATTTGGAGCGAGATGTTTCAAAAATTGTGATGTAGTAGATATGACTTTTGCGTGTGTAGGTGCTGTAGATGCGCTGCACAATTCTCTTGATTTTGTAAGAGCGAATCCTGAGAAAAAAGCAATTGTAATTGCTTCTGATTATGCGAAATATGAATTGGCTTCTACTGGAGAATATACGCAAGGTGGTGGTGCAGTTGCAGTTTTAGTTTCGGCAAATCCTACATTGTTGGAAATTGAAAATAAATTTGGAGTCGCTACAGAAAGCGTTTTTGATTTCTTTAAACCAAGAAGAGAAACCACTAAAGATTTGGTGCAGAATTTACCAGAAACCTTTGCCGAAAAAGTAGAAATTTTTACAGATGAACCTGTTTTTGACGGTCAATATTCTAATCAATGTTACCAAGATAGAATTAGAGAAGCCTACCAACATTACAAAGAAGAAAGCGGAAAAGAAAAACCTTATGAAAATTGGCGATTTCTGATTTTCCACCTTCCTTATGCATTCCACGGGAAGAGATTATTTACTGAAATTTTTGGCTTAGAAAACGGAATGAATGCCACCACTTCTGAAGATATAAAAGCCATCGCTCAAACCGATGAATATAAAAATTTAGTTGCCGAAAAAATAGAAATTACGCAACGTGCAAGTTCAGAAATTGGGAATATGTACACCGCTTCTATTTTTATGGCATTGCTTTCTGCTTTCCAAGTTTCTTATGAAAATGGGGAAGATTTAGCAGGAAAAGAACTAGGATTTTTAGCCTACGGAAGCGGAAGTAAATCTAAAGTTTTTGCTGGAAAAATAGGGAGCGAATGGAAATCTGTGGTAGAAAAATGGAATATTTTCGAAGTGCTGAATCAGCGCAGAGCAATAGATTTTGATACGTATGAAAATCTCCACCGAAAAAAACTCAGTACTTCTGTAAATCCAGATTGGAAAGGATTTGGATTGGTGAAAGTAGAAAAAGAAAGCCCAGTTTTAGTGGGAGCAAGATATTACGAAAGAAGATAAAAAAAAGCTGATAAAAATCTCAGTTTTTTTTATTGATTTTGTAATTATAATTTATTATATTTGGATATAAATGAAGTTTAATGAAATTTAGATGTCATTTTATATCTGTTATTGCAATTTTGTTATTTAGTGTTGGTTTTTTTAAATCTCAGAATCAATCCGATTTTTATATATCAGACACTAGAAATGAACAAAATGTTGTTATCGATTGTAATTATCCTTTCGTGAGCAATAATTGTGTTCTTTTGAAAGCTAATTACCCTTCTTTTAAGCTTACTAATAAATACGCTGTATCTTCTATTAATTATACACCATATTCAGTTACTAATAAAGTAGTTGTAAAAGATAATCTAGACGATTCTTTCTCAGGAATTATTAATTTACCATTTAAGTTTTGTTTTTATGGTCAAGCTTATAATAAGTTAGTAATAGGTTCTAATGGAGTGATAAGTTTTGATATCAACCAAGCAAATCAAGCAAATGCACCTAATATATCTGAGGCTTTACCGAGTTCAAGTTTGCCCAAAGCTACAATTTTTGGAGTATTACACGATATGTATTTTTCTTTATCAGATGATTCGGAAATTAATTATTCGGTAATTGGCAATGCGCCTTTTAGAAAATTTGTAATTAATTTTTATAAAGGGAGAATGTATGGATGTGATGATTTAACATCTACTTCACAAATAGTACTCTCAGAAGGAAGTAATAATATAGAGGTTTTCGTGGAAAATAAACCTCTTCCTTGTGAATTGGCACAGTTTAAAAACTCTCTTATTGGAATAAATGATGAATTAGGAAATTCTGGAATGGCAGCTCCCAACAGAAATACTGGTTTATGGGAAGCCAAAAATGAAGCTTGGCTATTCAGTCCTGATGGAGAAAATGTAGTGCCTAATTTTTCTTGGTATGATGCAAATGGGAATTTAATTGGTACATCTAAAGACCAAATAGTTTGTCCTACAAAAGATATAAATTATAAATTAGATTTTATTTATTCCATATGTAATGGGGAAAGTTTTAATTTCACAGAAGAGATTAATCTCAAGTTTTCTTCAGATTATCCTACTGTAGAAGAGTATATTAAAACGATATGTAATAATAGAGTGAAAATTGTTTTATCAGACTATAAAGCATTTCTTACCACTAATGATATTTCAAAATTTAATTTTGAATTTATAGATGAAATAACTAATGAAGTGTTAGATGAAAATACACCTTTTACGATTAATGTCTCTAAAGATATTAGAGTAATTATTTCGAATAAGGATAATAGTAATTGTAGTAGAACTACCAATCTTTCTTTACAGTTTTTTCATCAAAACATTCTTACTACTCAGATTCCGGTTTGTGATTTATGGAATGATGGAAAAGAAAATGACTATTTGTTAAGTAATTTAAATGAAAAATTAGTTGATACAAATTTTCAAGGCACAATTTCGTATTTTTTATCATATAAGAATGCGGTAGACAATATAGACTCTATTACAACATATGATTTAACAAATGGAACACAGCTTTATGTAAGACTTTTAGAAAATAATTGTAGCAATGTTTTTGGTCCGATAAGTATTAATTTTACTTCCCCACCTCGGGTCATATCACCACTAGAACTTAAAGTAGAAATTTGTGATTTCAATAATGATGGAGTAGAAGATTTTGACTGGGCAAATTTTTTAAAAGATAAAGTCACTACAGAGCAAGGAGTTACTATTCGAGTTTTTAATACATACGATGAGGCGCTGAATGCATCTTTAGACCAGTCAGGTCTTACTAAAATAGTAGAAGGAAAGTATAAAGTCTACGCCAGAGTAGAGTTTTCTGGTGGTTGTTTTTCAATTGCAGAAATCAATATGGACGTAGTTTTTGGAACAATAAAACTTAGAGAGGTAGATACTTATATTTGTTTTGATGGTATAGAAGATATAGAAGTAGATCTTTTGGACATTGCAAATAAAATGCTAATAAGTCCTTCCAGTAACATATCTGGGCCTTTCTTTTTTGCGAGTAATCAAGATGCGGTAGATAATTTGCCAGCAAATATGCTTTCTCCTAATCAGATTATTAAAGATGATGGAAATTTCATTCTTAAAACTTTTTATGTAAGATTTAATAATGGAGATAATTGTTATGTTATAAAGCCCATAAAAATTTATCTGGTTCATTTAGTGAAAAATAAAGATCAGTTTAATGTTTGTGATTTTAAGAATGATAACTTGGAAACTGTTACTTTAAGTGCTTATGCAAGACTTGTCAATAATCAAAGTGGTTCAAAAGTTTTATATTTTAATACAGAAGTAGATCTTTTGGGCATTGCAAATAAAATGCTAATAAGTCCTTCCAGTAACATATCTGGGCCTTTCTTTTTTGCGAGTAATCAAGATGCGGTAGATAATTTGCCAGCAAATATGCTTTCTCCTAATCAGATTATTAAAGAT
>OGVG01000109.1_pt1 | contig 10338 bp, 12 predicted proteins | sample 1575691 | NCBI WGS metagenome assembly OGVG01 (sample SAMN07581545, study PRJEB24739) | freshwater metagenome | reverse complement strand
CGCGGAGTGACTGGAGTTCAGACGTGTGCTCTTCCGATCTGTTTCCCAGTCACGATAAGCAATAAGCTTTGGGGCTGTTCAAAGAAAGATTCCACGAAATGTCTGCCTGAGCAAAGGCTAATGTGAAATATGGGTTTAAATTTTAACGAAATATGGTCTTCATTATAAGACTATACAATTTGAGTTAGCTCTAAGAATCTCATTTTTTCATTGTTTTCTATTCTGAATTATTTAAATTCGCACATCAATTTACTTTTATGACTTGGAAAGAAATTCTTGCCCCAATAAAAAATACAGAATATTTCCAGAATCTTTGGGAAAAAGTGAAAAATGAATATGCTACCACAAAATGTTTTCCGCCAAAAAATCAGATTTTCCGAGCGATTGAACTTACTCCTTTTGATGAAGTAGAAGTGGTAATTATTGGTCAAGATCCTTATCATAATGATTTTCAGGCAAATGGTTTGTGTTTTTCGGTTTCTGATTTGGTAAAAGCGCCACCTTCTCTCAAAAATATTTTTACAGAACTGAAAGACGATTTGGGAATTGTAAAAACCAGTAACGAACTGGATTCTTGGGCGAAACAAGGTGTTTTATTGCTCAATGCAACACTTACCGTTCGTGCGCATGAACCGAATTCTCACAAAGATTTGGGCTGGGAAAAATTCACAGATTTTATTATCAAAGAAATTTCTGAGAAAAAAGAAAATGTGGTTTTTGTTTTGTGGGGCGCATTTGCACAAAAAAAAGCTTCGCTCATAGATGAAACGAAGCATTTTATCATTCAGTCGGCGCATCCTTCTCCGTTTTCGGTGTACAGAGGTTTCTACGGAAGCAGACCTTTTTCTAAAATTAATGAATATCTGATTTCTAAAAATAAGAAACCGATAAACTGGTAGTGAATTTTTATGATTTACCGTTCTTTTGCGTGAGCGATTGCAGTGTAAATCCTTTTTTTCGGTGGCTGAGCTTGACGAAGCCACCCAAAAAAAGATTGTAACGGAAAGCGCGGTCTTTTTTCGGTTGTTGGCAAAAGTTTTGGCGAAAAAGACACGCCCAAAAATTATTCTACTTTAATATCTACCACGTATTTTCCTTTCAGTTTTTCAAAGTTTACTTCTGTAGAATTGGCAGGATAAAAATTCACAAGCGTGTATTTGTGACCATTAAAAACGAAAGAATTTTTAAGGTTTTTTCCAGCGTCATCTATCGTAGAAACGATGAATTTTCTAGGTCTAGAATGCACACTCATCACTTCTATTTCTGCAGAAGCATAACCTGCCCAAACACAACGAGCGTTCATCGGACATCTGTTGTCTTCGGTCACTTTATTGAAGGTGATGTTTACTTTTTCTTTTTCTAAAAAGATATTCTGTTTTTCGATCAAACGAGTGACGCCAGATTCAGGTTTTTCTGTAGGATAGGTAGAATTTACTTCTTGAGAGCTGGTTACAGGCATTTTCATTTCTGTAGATTTTTGTTGGCAAGTGCATTGAGTTACCACAAAAGTAGCTGCTGCTAATATTAAGAATTTAGTGTTCATATTTTTAAGAATTGAAGATATTAATAAGTACTACCAAAAACATTGCCAATCCTACCATAAGATTAAAACCTGTTCCGTAGATAAAGCCAATGAAAGCACCTTTGGTAGCTTTGAGTGCTTTTTGTTTGTCGTTTCTATCATGCAAAAGTTCGCCTAAGAAAACACCTAATAACATACCAATAAGAAAACCAAGTGGTGGAAAAAATAAACCTACAATCGTCCCGATGAAACCACCATATTTTCCGTAATTGCTGCCGCCATATTTCTCGGTGGTTTTGATGGGAATAATGTAATTAAGCACCAATGAAATGAGCGTTAAAATCCCAAAAATCACGATATACCAAATAGAAAAATCTGGATTTGCACCGTATTTGTAAAGAATTAATCCTACAAAACTCACCGCTAATCCTGGTAAAACAGGCAAGAAAGTTCCTAGAATTCCTATTCCTATGATGATAAGTGAGACAATGGTAATAATATTTTGCTCCATAAATCCTTAATTAGTTTGGTTAAAAGTAATAAATAAAAGCAAATTCCCAATGATATTTTTTATTTTTGCGTAAATTTCTAATATGGGATTTCTAAAAAGTTTTAGCGAACAGATTCATTTTTTTGTGAAAGAAAATTTCACAGATAGCCTTATTTTACCCTTTCAAATTGGGTTAAAAATGCTTTTGCTCTTTGCGTTTTTTTTCGTGATTGATATTCTTTTGAGAGTTACAATTACTCTCATTTCAAGAATTTTTGTCAGAATTTCTAATAATGAATTTTTAAAATTTGCCTATAAAGCTAAGGTTCAAAACTCTATTGCACATTTATTTTCATTAGCATTTTGTTTTTGGCTCATAGATGATATTTTTTGGCGTCATCCTAAAAGTTTTACTTTTTTCGAAAGACTCTTGATGTTTGGGCAAGTTTTGGTTTTTGCCATGTTGGCTTATAGAATTGTGAAAACTTTTGAAGCATATTACATTCACAAAGAAGACCGATACAGAATTACAGCCATAAAAGCGATTTCTGAAACTTTAAGAATTTTCGGAATGGTCATTTTCGCCATTATTGGGATTTTTGTAATTTTTGGAATTAGCCTTAATACGGTAATTACCTTTTTAGGAGCAATTACAGCCGTTATTTTATTGGTTTTTCGAGATACCATTTTAGGTTTTGTAACTGGAGTGCACGTTTCTACTTCCAAAAATATGAAAGTAGGCGATTGGATTGGAATTCCGAAGTATAATATTGAAGGAAATATTCAAGATATCAACTTATTGACGACTAAAATTGTCAATTTTGACAAAACCATTTCCACGATTCCTACCTACGATCTGCTTTCTACCGAAATCAGAAATCACCAAGTAATGTACGAAGGTAGTAGCCGAAGAATTAAGCGTTCGATTTATTTTAATATCAAGTCTTTCAAATTTGTGGATGATGAATTTTATGAAAAAGTAAAAGACATCAACTTGATTTCTGATTATCTAGACAGAAAACTTCGCGAAATTGCAGAAAGCAAGAAGAATATTCCACATGCCGAAAGAATTATCAATGGTCAACAGTTAACCAACATCGGACTTTTTAGAAATTATGTGTTGAATTATCTCAAAAATAATCCAAAAGTAGATCAGGACGAAATCGTTTTGGTTCGTCAGTTAGAAATTTCTCCTCAAGGAATGCCTTTAGAAATTTATTGTTTTGCCAACAAAGCAGAATTGGTAGATTACGAAAGAATTCAGGCTGATATTTTTGACCATATTCTTACCGCAGCACAAGAATTTGACCTTGAAATCATGCAAATAAGTAAAGCATAATATAAAATTTTAGAAATAGGATTATAGAAGTGGGACGAATTTTGTCAAAATCTAAAATCTAAAATCTAAAATCTAAAATCTAAAATCTAAAATAATGACAAAATTATCAGTAAATATCAATAAAATCGCGACCATCAGAAATGCAAGAGGTGCAGAAACTCCTAGTGTAACAGAAGCAGCGATTAAAATTCAGGAATTTGGTGGACAAGGAATCACCATCCATCCAAGACCAGACGAAAGACACATCACCAGAAAAGATGTGTACGATTTGAAACCTTTGGTGTATACAGAATTTAATATCGAGGGAAATCCTCATCGTCCGTTTATTGATATGGTTTTAGAAGTAAAACCAGAACAAGTTACTTTGGTTCCAGATGCAGATGATGCCATCACTTCTAATGCAGGTTGGGATTGCGAGAAAAATCTAGATTTTTTGAAATCGGTGATTGCGGAATTTAAAAATGCAGGCATTAGAACTTCTATTTTTCTTGACCCAAATCCAGAAATGGTGAAATTTGCTGCAGAAACAGGAACAGACAGAATTGAATTGTACACAGAAGCTTACGCCAGAAATTACGAAACCGACAAAGAAGCTGCCATAAAACCTTATTATGAAACTGCTGTAGAAGCTACAAAATACGGTTTAGGAATTAATGCAGGACACGATTTATCTCTTGACAATTTAAAATATTTCGCCGATAATATTCCTAATTTATTGGAAGTTTCTATTGGTCATGCTCTCATTTCTGAAGCGTTGTATTTAGGTCTAGAAAACACCATTAAAGCGTATTTGAAAAGACTAGCGAAATGGTAAATTCAATTGAAAATTGATAATTGAAAATTGAAAATTTTAATCTGCTCAATCAGCAAAAATCAGTGAGAAAAAATGAAAAAACCATTTATACTTTTCATTCTTTTTTTTGTTCAATTTTATTTTGGGCAGGATTCTGGTTTTTCTTTCAGGGTAAATTCAACTACAGAATTTTATGATTCACAAAGTTCTATATATATAAGAAGATTTCAAGGCAGTGAAATTTCATTGAAACTAAATTTAACAAATGAAGAATTGTTATTAATCAATAATTTTTTTGATAAAATTAAATTTTATGATTTTCCAGACAAATTTAGTTGTGATGAAAAAATATCAGTTTTACCTAATGTATCTTATGATATTTTATTAAGAAAAAACGGTTTAAATAAAGAGTCAATAAATTCAAATTGTATTAAAAATGATAATGAAAAAGAAAGAGAATTTGAAAAGCTTTGGAATTTTATTTTTTCAATTTTAAATAATAAAGAAGTAATAAAAAAAATGAAAAACTCTGATATTGAATTAATTTAAATCAAAAATAAAGATCAGCGCACTTTGCGTGAAAAAAATATGCAAATATTACACTCAAAAATATACGGACAAGAAAAATCTGGAACGCCATTGCTTGTCTTTCATGGACTTTTCGGAATGCTAGATAATTGGGGAAGTTTCGGAAAAGAATTTGGCGAATTGTTTCCAACTCATTTGATTGATTTAAGAAATCACGGGAAAAGTTTCCATTCAGATGAGATGAATCATCAAGTTTTGGCAGATGACATTCTCAATTATATGAACTTTCACGGCATCGAAAAAGCCAATCTTCTCGGGCATTCTCTCGGTGGAAAAGCAGTGATGACGTTTGCGATTTCTTATCCCGAAAAAGTAGAAAAACTCATCGTAGCAGATATCGCTCCAAAAGCGTATCCTCCACATCATCAAGGAATTATCAAAGCACTTCAATCGGTAAATTTCGATAAGGTAAAATCAAGACAAGACGTGGAAAACGTTTTGGCTCAGTATATTCCAGAGAGATTTGTGATTCAGTTTTTGACTAAAAACTTGTATTGGACGGAAGATAAAAAACTTAATTGGCGTTTTAACATCAATACTTTAGCAGAAAAATACAATGATTTCGTTGCCAATGCCATAAAATTTGGAAAATTCGAGGGCGAAACTTTGTTTTTAGCAGGTGCAAAATCTCATTATATCCTTCCGCAAGATGAATTATTGATGCGCCAACAGTTCCCGAAATATCAATTGGTTTCTATTGCTAATGCTGGACATTGGCTTCAAGCCGAAAACCCAAAAGATTTCAATCAAGCGGTAAAAGAGTTTTTAACTTAATTTACTGTTGCTTTTACAAATTTCGAATTATATGCATTCCCCAAAATACAATTGGTGGTAATGCCAAAATTGTAATCGCCAGCTTTTAGGTTTTTTGTGTTGATTTTAATCTGCGTTTTGAAACTTTCGCCAGGTTTTAAAACGTTTGGCATTTTTTCAATTTCTGTAGGAATATCCGTTGTTTCTCTGTGCGCCAAAAATACAGCAGTAATGGTCACTGGAATTTCAGGATGATTGAAATTTACCACGTTTTTTGTAGGATTATAAATCGTAATCGGAATAACTTGATTGTTTTTGAGTTGTTCGGAAGGAAGCTCAAATTCTATTTTTAATCGGTTGGGTGTTTGGAAATGTTCTACATAAAAACCATTAAAGCTAATCTGTTCTTTATCTAATAATTTTATCGCTTTTGGAGATTCTGGTTTTTCTACAAAAACTCTTTTTCCAAAATAGTTTTGTTCTCTTTGCCAAATGTCAAATTGTGTTTTTTTAACATTTAAAGAACCTAGAGTAGAAGATTCATTTCCTGTAAAATAGTTGTACAAAGAAGTCGATTGGAATGAACCAGTAAATAAAACAGGAATTTCTCCTATTTTTTCAGCTAAAGCTTTGTACTTCTGTTCTTTACCTGTGAATTCTAGTTTCTTTGGTAAAAGATCTGTGAGCAATAAAACTCTGGTGGTGAAAACCAAAACCAATGAACCTAAAACGATAGTGCGCACATATTTTTGCCAAGATGGTTTTTCTTTGATGAATTGTAAAAATAAAATCATCATCGGAATAGAGGCAATTACCGTCCAATGTGGTTCTACATGTCCTCTAAGACTGGTTATAGCAAAGAAAACCAAGAAACCTACACTTACAAAGTAATAGGCTTTTTCTTGAAGATTTTGGTATTTATTTTTAAAAAGTAAAATCACAAAAGGAATTAAAATAAACGGATTGAAAACCCCAAACTGATTCGGTAGATATTCTAGGAAATATTTGATTTTAAACTTTTCTGAACGGTCTACTAAATGATATTGAAACGTAGGGAAATCATGCTGAATATGCCACATTAAATGAGGAATCATCAATAGAGAAGTTACAATTCCTGCAAGATAAATGTAAGGCTTAGTAAGCATTTTTAAGTTAGAAATTACCACAAAAAACACCAATAAAACCGCTTGATATTTACTGTAAAAAAGCAATGCTACAGAAATTCCTAATAAAACTGCGTTCCAGAAATTTTGTTTTTCGGTAAATCTTTGGTATAAAATAAAAAATATTGTCCCGAAAAATAGCAAAGGAACATCTGGTGTGGTGATGAAGGAATAAACATTCATCATGACTAAACCTAATGAAAGAATTATAAATTCATTTACATAAGAAGCTTTGTCTTTCGGTAAAAGGTATTTCCAAATGAGAAATAAATTTCCAGAAAATAGTAAAACGGTTAAAAATCTTACTCCCAGATTTCCATTAAAAAATAGTTGAGAAATCTTAATCACCAATGCTACCATCGGTGGATGGTCATAATATCCCCAGTCTAAATCTCTTGCATATTGGTAATAATAGGCTTCATCTAAAGTAATTTCGGTAAAAAATGCCTGTAAAAGATTGATGAAAGTAATAATGAGTATGAAAAGATAAATTTTTTTAGATGAAGTTTTAGGGGTTTCAGACATTCCTTTTTTTTTGCAAAAATAACAAACTTTATCATCTAAATTCAAACATTAATTGTTTAAGTTAACATAATTCTTTATATCTTTATTATTTGTATGTTTGGGTAAATTTTTATTCAAAAATTTACAATTAAAATTTACAAGAATTGGATTAATTGTTTTTGCAATTATAAATGTTATTTTTGCAAAGAATATTTTCCAAAATCATCCATCATCTAACATCCATCACCCTTCATAAAAATGATATTAGTTACAGGCGCTACAGGAATTCTCGGGAGAGTTATCGTTTTAGAACTGCTAAAACGTGGCAAAACAGTACGCGCTACAAAAAGAAAATCCAGCAATCTGCAGGAGGTTAGAAAATCATTTCAATTTTATACAGAAACTCCTAATGAATATTTTGATTCCATAGAATGGATAGAAGTAGATTTCGAGGATATCCATTCGCTACAAAACGCCTTAAATGGAGTAGAAGAGGTTTATCATTGTGCGGCTAAAGTGAGCTTTCATCCTAAAGATGAAAAAAAAATGTATCAAACGAATATTGAAGGCACAAAACAACTTCTGTTTGCTTGTCAAAATTCTTCGGTGGAGAAATTCCTTTTTGTAAGTTCTATTGCAGTTTTAGATGGATTGAATGAAAACGGAGAATTAGACGAAAGTTCTGATTTTAACCCGAAAATCGACCATTCTTCGTATGCTATTTCTAAACATTTTTCGGAAATGGAAGTTTGGCGTGCATCAGCAGAAGGTTTAAACACGGTAATTGTAAATCCGGGAATCATCATCGGTAGCGGAAATTGGAAAGAAAGCAGTGGAACTTTATTCAAAGAATTGGGAGAAAATGCCTATACATTTTCTGGGGGAACTTCTTACGTAGATGTTCGAGATGTGGCTCAGATTTCCATTGAATTGATGGAAAAAAATATTTTTGGCGAAAGATTTATCTTAATTTCTGAAAATAAAAAATACCAAGACGTTGCCAATTTTATCAAACAAAAATTAGGAAAAAAAGCAGTAAAAATCGTTCCAAATGGGTTACTGAAAACGGGAGTTTTCTTAAATTCAATTTTAGGTTGGCTTATTTCTCCACTCAAAATGGCAAATAAAGTCAATGTGCAAACTGTGACGGAATTCAACAAAATATCCAATAAAAAAATCAAAGAAAAGCTCAATTATCAGTTCATTCCACTGGAAGAAAGTTTAGCTTTTCATTTAGAAAATTATTTAAAGAGAAAGGAAGTAGGGAGTTAGAAGCTGGAAGTTTGAAAATCTTTGATTTTCTTGCGCCTTAAAAAAATACATTATTTAAAAATTAATTTGCGTCATTGCGTTAATAATTATGGAAAATCAATTTTTAGGAAATCAACATTTCAATATATCAAATCAAGTTGTTTCTGCAACTTGTCCGTCAAATATTGCCTTAATCAAATATTGGGGAAAATACGCCAACCAAATTCCTGCAAATCCTAGTATTTCATATACTTTGAATCATTGCAATACCCAAACTTCAATGGAGTTTTTGGCAAACGAACCGTTTTCTGTTCAGACTTTTTTGGCTGGAAATGAAGAAGTGAAATTTGCAGAAAAAATCGAGAAATATTTTAAAAATATTGAACAATATTTGCCTTGGATTCTCAAAGGGAAATATATTATTAAAACCGAAAATACATTTCCGCACAGTTCAGGAATTGCAAGCTCTGCTTCTGGTTTTGGAGCCATTGCAAGTTGCTTGATGAGTTTAGATGAGATTTTCTCTACTAACAACCATCAACCATCAACCATCAACCAAAAAGCTTCTTTTTTAGCAAGACTAGGTTCTGGAAGTGCTTGCAGAAGTTTGTATAACGGTCTTGTAGTTTGGGGAAAAACGAATGAAGTAGAAGGAAGTTCAGATTTGTATGCTGTGAAATATCCCGATTCGGAAATTCACCCAATTTTTAAAAATTTCAACGATTGGGTTTTGCTCATTCACGAAGGTCAAAAAACGGTAAGTTCTACGGTTGGCCACGGTTTGATGAATAACAATCCTTATGCAGAAAGACGTTTCCAAGAGGCGAGAGATAATTTTGTTCCATTAAAAGAGATTTTAAAAACAGGAAATCTTGAAAAATTTATTACGTTGGTAGAACACGAAGCATTAACGCTTCATGCGATGATGATGATGAGCGAACCTGCTTTTATTTTAATGAAAACGGGAACTTTGGAAGTCATTAATAAACTTTGGAATTTTCGCAAAGAAACAGGTCATCCTTTATTTTTTACGCTGGATGCTGGTGCAAATGTTCACTTGCTTTTCCCAGAAAACGAAAGCACAAGAGCTATAAAAGATTTTATCTCTGCAGAATTATTGCCTCATACCCAAAAAGGTGGAGTAGTAAAAGATGTGATGAGGTTTTAATTTGTTGGAAGAATGATGCTGGAAGCTGGAAGTTTTTTAAAGAAATCTTAATTTCTAAATGAAGAATAGCCCACTTTTATTTGTTTTGATTTTTATACTTATTTTAAGTTTAATTTTTTCTCTTGCTTCATGGTCAGAATTTTATGAAGTGGGAATTTTAAAAAATGTAGAAAATTATCCTTTTGGAGCAGAAGGTCCCGTTGCAGGATTGTGGCAATATGAAAGTGCCAAAAATTATACTATTTATAATTTAGTTTTGGGAATTTTATGGACATTTGTTTCTGTTTTGAGTTTAATTTCTATTTTTAATAAGAATCTAAAATATTCAAAATCATTGATAATATTTGCTTTTATTGTTTATGTTTTTGGAAGAATTCTTGAAAATTTATAGACCATAAAAATCCATTTCTTACCTTACATCAATTCATTCGCTTCTCAGAAATGGTAATTTTGAAGAAAATTTAGAAAATGAAAAAATTCGAAATAGGAGTTGGAATGTTTGGCGATTTGGCTTTCGATAAAGAAACTGGAAAGTTTGCCAATCCTCAACAAAAATTACAGGAGATTTTAGCGGAAATAAAATTGGCAGATGAGTTAGGAATTGATGTATTTGCTTTGGGCGAACATCACCGACCTGATTATGTGGTTTCTTCCCCAGAAATGGTGCTTTCTGCAGCTGCTTCTATTACTAAAAATATCAAGTTAATAAGCCGGATTATCGTGACTGGGAAACAGATCGGAAGAGCACACGTCTGAACTCCAGTCAC
>OGVG01000108.1_pt1 | contig 10438 bp, 9 predicted proteins | sample 1575691 | NCBI WGS metagenome assembly OGVG01 (sample SAMN07581545, study PRJEB24739) | freshwater metagenome | reverse complement strand
AGCTGGGTCGATTGCACGAACCTTTTCTAGTGGAACGTATGGGCAGTAGAAGAGGCCAGCGTCGAATGCTGAAGAACCCTTGTAGCCAACAACGAAGAACTGGCTGGTAGCTTGGTTTGCTGAATATGGATCAACATAAACCTTGTACTTGCCGTTTAGAACACCAGCGAAAGTAGTAGAAGCTTCATCAACGTTTAGACCGGTGCTCAGAGCTGGAGCGTAGTCTAGAACACCTGCCATTGCGAGTGCGGAAGCAACGTCGCTTGAGCAGATAATGAAGTTACCACGGCCACGACGTGTGGTTTGTGCGATAGCGTTAGCTTCACGTTCGATTTGGAACAGAAGACCCTTGAACTTTTCAACTGACCAACGGCCGTTAGCGTCGACGTCTAGGTCGAAGGTACCAGCAGCAGCAGTACCGGTTTGAGCACCAGTTCTTGCAGAGGTGTAAACAGTACGAACAACTTCACGGTTGATTTCGTTGAGGATTTCAGCGGTGAGGATGTTGCTGAGTTCGCCTTCAGCATTTAGACCATGAACTGCTTGTAGATCCTGAGCGAGTTCAGTGGTGTATTCTGCCTTTAGAGCACGGGTTTCAGCAGTAACAGTGGTCTTCTCGATTGAGAAAGCCATTTGACCGAATGCAACACCAGCGCCTAGGTCTTCTGAATCAGCAGTAGACATTGGGCGGCCAGTTGTGTAAGCACCATCAACTGGGTTAGAACCAGCGTGGGTACCGTTACGACCAGAAGCAGAGAAGTCGGTGTCAGCCTCGTTGAAGAGAGCTTCTGCACCGTCTTGGGTTGCGTACTTGCTCTTCATTGCGAAGATTAGACCGGTTGGTTGTGTCATTGGCTGAACACCGCAGATGTCATAAGCGATCATCTGTGGAGCTGCACGACGTACTAGGGAGATTAGAACTGGATCATAGCCAGCCATGTTAGCGTTGGTACCAGCGCCACCAAGAGCAAGACCTGTACCACCAGCGTTAGCGATTGGAGTAGCTTCTGAAAGGAACTGATCAGCCTTGATCATTTCGCGTTCTTGGTTTTCTAGAAGAACAGCAGTAACTTCCTTACGATACTGGTCCTTGATTTCTGGAGCGCCTGCGGCTTCCAGAATTGGTGACCACTTCTTAACTAAATCTTGACGAGTTGCCATTTTATTTCCTTTGTTTAATGGATTGGAGATTATTTAACACCGTTGAATGCACGGAGGTAGCGAGCCATTTCTGGGCTGATTTGTTGGCCTGGAGCCTTAACTTCCTCAGTCAGTTGAACTGGTTCATCGGTCACTACTGATTCAACGATAGTAGTGCTTGTTTTCTTACCGAAATAATTTTCTTTGATGGTTTGAAGCTTTTCTTTGAAAGAATCAACATCTTCAAATGCAAGTTCTTCAGCAAGAGCATTGAACTTTTCTGCATCTGTATCGACCATGCCGTCAGTAGCTTCACTGATTGCAATAGCACGCTTCATTTCATTGATTTCTTGAGTAAGGACAACGTTTGCTTCTAGTTGTTCATCAAGCTTTGAACCGACTTCGTCGAGTTGTTCTTGAAGTTCACCTAGAACGTCGAACTTTTCTTCTGGAACATCAATATAATGTTGTTCAAACAGACCCTTCATGCCCATTACAAAGCTTTCAAGGATCTCATTCTTCATACCATTTTCAAGGGCAAGTTCATTATCACTCATCCACTGCTCAACTACATAGTTGAGGTATCCATCAACTTTTTCAATTAACCCCTCAGCAATAGATTCGACTTCTTCTTGAAGTTTAGAATCATATTGTTCCTCGAGTCTTGCAACTTCTTGCTTAACACGAGTGACTACAGCTGCTTCAAAAATAGTAGCGGCTTTAGCCTTGAACTCTTCAGAAAGATCTTCACCGTTGACTAGAGCGTCAACATCTTCCTTAACACCAGCTTTAAGACCAGTTAACTGGCTTGCTTCACCGTTGCCAGTAGAAGCCTTCTTAGTAGCGGTTTCGATTTCTTCGTTATCAGCGTCAGCTGCTAACTTAGCATCTTTGTTTTCTGGTGCGTTTTCTGCATCAAGGTGTGAACCTTCAGCAGCAGCTGCACCCTTTGTTACGTCCTTAGCGCCAGTTTCGGCACCTGCTGGACTTGCTTCCTGCAGCTTATTAGCTTCAGCAAGAAGCTCAGCGATTTTTTGATCGATAGACATCGTTATCTCCTATATCGAGTTTAATTATTTATCATTTGATATTTTTCAAAAATTCTTGAAATGCATATAAAGAAGCTTCAGTCAATCTGTGTGAAGGAGTTGCCTGAATGAACTTCTTAGTTTGCTCAATTTGTCTCTGTTCAAAACGTCCATCGACGAAAACCCAGTCAACAGATTCCATGATGCCACGAACGAAAGCGTCTGGAGCTGATGGGTCCGCAACAATATCGGCTGCGGTAGAAAGCATAAAGTCGTCTTGGACAACTTGAACGCCTTCTTTGTTCATTTTAAGAGAACCGAGTGCTCTGCTTGATACACCAAGTTGTGCGCCACCGTCTAAAAGACCTTTAGCAATCTTACCCATTGGAGTATCTAAAATCTTTGCTTTACCGACGTAGTTAGTGCCTTCTTTACGAAGGTCAGTGATCAAGTGTGAGACACGATCTAAGTTGATAGATGGAGTGTCTGGGTGACCAAGTTCACCATACGCACGGTTTTTAGCAACGTAATTTTCCATGTAGCGTTGAACTTCACGGTCCATCACTGCTTCTGGATATACGCGGCCATTGCGATTCTTTAACTCTGACTGAAGGAAGATACCTTCGATAAAGTACTCTTTTCCTTTACCGAGCTTTTCTTCAACGATCAGATTAGTCTGTTCGACTACTTCTTTGATTAGTTTCATTTCTTATGATCCCACTGCGTTGGCGTTATCATACGGGCCGAACTCAGAAGTTTCAACCATCGTTAGATAACCTTCTTCTTTACGTAAACGGAGCCAGACTTCAGCTGCTGTGCCAGTAATAGTTACAACTAAATCAGACGCTTCTTCGATATTGTCTGGAACCATCATTTGACCAGTCATCTCTAAAGCACCTGCAGCACCGCAGTTCAGCGTCATAATAGTAACACCGTTGCGAACGATCTCGGCAACAGCGTCTACAGTGCCAGTCCACTGAACGCCAAAGATAGAAACTTTTTGTGTCTTGCCTTCTTGCAAAACTTCGTTGGCACGCTTAAGATCGGTCTGAAGATCAATAGTGGCAGTACCAGCGCCGCCCGCTACTTTTACAACAGCGTCTCTTTCTGTCAACTTTAAAATAGTTTTAGTGACTGCCATTTATTGACTTTCCTTAAATTAACTCTTTAACAACGCGAATAAAGTTGTCTTTAGATTCGCGCATATAATCTACTAATTGATATTTATCACCAATGAGATTAGACAATTCATAATATGTACTTTCACTGATTGCAACGGAAGAACCGTCATTCAAAACAAAATCAACTTTACCGCTTAAGGCGTAATCAGTTGGATTCAATGATCTGATCTCAGCTACTGCGATATCTGTAGTATATGTCTTTAAAGATGCTAACTCTAAGTATGATTCAATTAGAGTATCAGTGACTTTAATATCGTGGTGTTCACGAATAATGTTAGCAATCTTTACGCTAGGAATATCTTCATAAATCTCTTTAGAGATTTCTTCTTCAAGCTCAACGTTAAGAATAAACTCTTTAGCTTCTTCTAAATTTAGAAGATGAGTACGATTATAGTCAACGAAAATACTTCCGTCGACTGCCTCTATAATAGAGCGGCCGTGAAACACAGACTCTTTACGAATCTGTGTTTGACACAGAGTTTCTTTAATCTTAAGGTTAAATTTCTTAAAATTCATATTAGGTTAAGACGTGGATTTCGCCTTTATGCCCCTTTTCTTTGAAGTGAGCTTGAGCCTTTTTAGCAGCGTCACCAAAAGTTCCAGTTACGTTGACAGTTTGGTCTTTGTGTTGTTGCATGTCATGCTGACGCGGGTGAACAGTTGAGAAGTACCAATTGCCGTGACCCTTTGGCTTATTGCCGTGAGTCCACTCGTAGTTATCTTTTGAAGAAGATGAAACTGCTTCGTCGATTTGCTCATCTAGGACATTACGGCCATCTTGCATTGCATAAAGAGCAGACTCAACAGTTGTTACTACTAACTGCTCAACTTCTTCGTTTGCTTTTGATAGCTTTGCAGCTGCCTTGCCAATGTTACCTGCACGTTTCTCTGCTGCATCTTGATGCTTTTCAAAATCTTTTGCGTTTTTTCTACGAACTGAACCAACTGAAGCATCTTGATATTTGTTCCAAGAATCTAGAGACTTAGCTCTCTTATCTGAAACGTCAGCAGCAGCTTTACTGATGTAAGAAGTTAAAGTAGCTTTAGAGATTTCATCTAACTGTTCAAATTCTTCAGATGCAAGAATTTGTTCTGCTTCTTCTTTAGTGAGACGATTAACAGCGCGGCTAATGCCTTGTGCACGCTGTTGGCTCTTGTCACTTACTTTATAACGCTGCTTACGCATAGTGTCCTGAGCTTTGCTTAGTGCATCATAAGTTGCATCATCTGCGCCATGCTTAGCGCGCTGAAGAGCTGTATCCTTATCATCAAGATCGCGTTCAGCACCAGCTAAACGAACGCGGTGCTGTCCAGCCTTCTTGATATATGAGCCAAGAGTTCCCTTTGACAATTCATCTAGTTGCTCTTCGTCGAGTTCAACATCTTCACCTAACTTAGTCATTGCATGATAGCCAAACTTCTTAGCGTAATCTTTCTTAGCCTGATCAGCTTCTTTTTCATCGTAGTGATGGCTGATGTCATAAGTCTTCATGCGGCCTCTTTGGATCTTGTTTGGATCACGATTCGGCTTTAAAAATACAGTCAGACGTGGCTTGCCTTCAGCATTCTTATTGAAGTAATCAACAGCTGTTCCAACAACGCCACCGTTAGGGTGAGCCTTCTTGTGAGGATCGAAAGCTTCTTCTAGTTCAGCTTCTTCAGTCTTGAACATGTTTTGTGCTACTTCTTGACGATAGTCGTCAAGGCGAGAGCTGATCTTTTCAGCCATCGTCGCTTGGAACGCATTTTCGATTTCGACAGCATCGCCTACGATGATAGCGTTGACTAGATCTTTTGTGCTCATAGAGTTTTCTCCATTACTTTTCTCGTTGTTTAGCGTAGTAAGCAGCTAATGCCATCTGCTTACGTTTTTCTTTAGATTTACCCTTAAAGCGTGGATCGTCGCTGTGAACAAAGTCACTAATCCATTCGCCGGCCGTGGCACTCTTTGAAAGTACTTCTTCAATCTTATTTAGCTGTTCTTCGCTAAGAGCATCTGCGAGTCTTTCTGCTAGCTCAAAGTCGAATTCTTCTGAAGGACCCTGTTGTTGAGCTTGAAAGCCAATAGGTGTTACATCGCCTGGAGCACCGCGCTCTTTTAGCCTTTTTCTCATAGGTCCATTATATGGACACTGCTCATCCATCGCTGCGTTAGCTCTAAACATTTTTCTAGCATATTCGATTCTTGCTTCTTCAAGTCTTACAGAAATCTTTTCTGCTAACGTTTCATTAAGCGCTCTCTCAATTTCAATAGAATCGCCGATGATAATTGCGTTGACTAAATTTCTTGTGCTCATTGTGGTGTTCCTTCACTTTGATCTTGTTGTTGTTGGAAGTCAGTCATTGGAGCTTGTTGTGCAACTTGAATATTGCCTTGATGCGTCGCTAAGTCAAGTTCAGCTTTACGATCATCTTCTTTCTGCTTTTCAATTTCTTTAATCTCTTCATCAGACATCTGAAGAACGTTCTTCTTAACCCATTCGATAGAATAGTACTTTCCAACGAATTGGTCGATGGTCTGAAGTGCGTTAAGTCTGCTTTGGAGAATCTCACTCTCTTTGAGTTCTGCAAAGTAGTTATCACGCATGAAGTCAAATCTAATATTTCCTTTGATCTCATCCCAGTCTTCCGGATTGATAACGTTCTTAAGGATGAGCTGAACTCTTAGAGCGTCAAGGAAAAGATTTGAAAACTTTCTGCGAATGCGCTGAACGAACTTATTGAACTTGATTTCATCACGAGTAATTTCTGATGAACGACCAAGGTTGAAGCCTGTCTCACCTTTGAGACGGGACATCGGAACGTTTAGAGCTTGGAATAGTTTTTGTTGGAAGAATTGAATGTCTTCAATTTGTCCAAGAGTTTGTCCGCCTGGAAGAGTTGTGATTTCTGTGCCTTTACCGCCTTCACGACGTGGCATCCAGAAGTCTTCCATCATAGATAAGTGCTTACGATCATCACGGACTTCGCCTGTGGTTGCATCGTATACGACTTTATTGCGGAACTTATTCATTAGATCGTTGACGTATTGCTCAGCTTTAACCTTTGGCAGGTTACCGACGTCAACGTAGAAAATTCTGCGCTCTGGAGCGCGGCTAATACGATAGATGACTAGAGCGTCTTCCATCATTTTTAGTTGGTTGACTAGTTTGATTGCTTTGTGCAAATATCCAATAGCCATACCCGTGTTCGCATCATTTAGACCTGATGGAACGTATACTACAGAATCCAAGGGGAGCTTTACCCCTTGGACCGTAGTTTCAGTGATGCCTTTGTCGTTGTAGAGATAGTATTCTTCGATCTCTTTAACGATTTCAATGCCTTTTTCGTTCTTTTCCTTTTTGACGTTCTTGATCTTACGAATTTTACGTGGATCAATAGGTCTAAGTTCAACGATACCCTTCTTCGTGTTAGACTCATCTACTAAAATGTGAAAGTAGATTCGTCCATCAATGTACCATGAACGGAAAATGTCGTGCCCATTTTCAGTAAACTGAAGTAACTTTAGAACTTCTTTAAACTCATCAGAGATCTTGGTCTTGATTCCTGCCGAAAGTTTGACGTCGTCGAGATTTACTTCGACGACTTGTTTGTCTTCTTCTGCAACAATAGCTTCATTGACAATGTCTTCAATTGCAGAATCACAATCTGCGTACTGTGCAACTTCACGATAACGACGGATTAGATCGTTTTCGTTTTTGATGCGTGCTTCAAGTTCTAGAACTTGTGAATAGTACCCAGCTGCAGCAGATGAAACAACTGTTGCTCCATCATCTACGTATGGAGCAACAATCGAAGGCTGCTGTTGAGCTTCTTTCTTTCTAGAGATTTCAAGACCAAAGATCTGCATTATGTAATTTTCCCTCTTAAACTATTAGATTGGGAACGAACCGATTGGAGTATCAATCGAAACGTTAACTCCGAATCCAGCACCTTCAGCGGTGTTAGAAGTCCAGTAGTTGTATTGGAAGGTTACGTCGAAAACTTCGACAGCGTTGGTTTGATCGAAGTCAAGACCGATTGCGCCAACTTCTAGAGGATACGCATCGATGAACTTGTAAGTCTTAACGATTGCGCCGCCGCGATCAAGCTGGTGAACTTGTAGGTCGACTTGATAGTCACGTGGGTTAACACGGCCATCGGTGCCAGTTAGGTTTTGAATACCGTTTGACCACTGTTCCATTGCGTTACGAATGCCGAAGTCATTGTCGTTGTAGATGGAAATGGTCCAAGGTGCAAAAGTACGCTCGCCTGCAACGTTAACAGCACGGCCACGGTATTGCAGAGGAATGTTCTCAATCGTAGAAGCTGGTAATTGAGCAGCTTTACACATAAACTGAGCACGAACGCCCTGAACTGGACCAGCAGTTACGTATGATGGGAACGATAGTTCGACACGGAATTGGTTAGGGCGTGCGCCACCACCAATCAATTGTGCCTTAAAATCAGAGATGTTTGCCATTTAAGGACTCCTGTTCTATATCTTAATTATTTATAGACCGGAGGGGAAGATCCCCTCCGTACTAATTAACCGCCGATTTCCTCGAAGCTGACTGAAGTACGAGCAGCAACGAAGTTCAGGGTGATAAAGTTGATAGAACGAGCTGGCTTGATGAAGATATCTGCAACGAATTCGTTACGGTCGATAACTTCACCAGTGTTGTTAACCTCATCACACTTAACGCGGAAGTCTGTTACACCGCGACGACCTTGTACATCACGTAGGAATGGCTCGACCAGATTCTTGAACTGTGCACGAGTGAAGCTGTCGTTGAATTCGAACAGTTGGTACTTAGCAGCAGTTGCGATTGCCTTCTCAAGGACGATGAACAGACGACGTACGTTGATACGATCGAATGCGCTTGGCTTAGCAAGCATTGTCTTATCGCCGTAAAGGACAACACCTTGACCTGGGAAGCTTACGACTGGGTTGACGCCAGCAGCGTAAAGAACATCGCGATCAGCTTGAGATGGGTTGAATGCAAGCTTAACTACGTTCTTGATTTGACCACGGTTGAAACCGCCTGGTGAATACCAAGGATCAGCAGTGTAATCAGTACGAGCACATAGACCAGCGATGTCACCGTTCAGAGGAATCCAACGGTATGCATCATTGTAACGGTCATACTGATACTTGAAACCAGAGTCGATTACAGCATAAGAAGAACTTAGATCGCTTGTACCAGCTTGACGGAATGCAACGATTGCGTCAGTTGCATCGCTTCCTGTTGCAACGATTGGTTCACCACCAGCATTTGGAGAGATGAATGCAATACAATCTTTACGAACTTCGCAGAGGTTATCTACGATGAAGCGAGCAGTTGCGCCACTTACGTTACCAGTTAGAACTAAGCTGATGTCATACTGATCAGCGTTAACTAGGCCAGCGTATGCAGTTTGAACTTGACCAGCTGTAGAACCGAAGTCGTCAACACCACCGTCTAGAGTAAGAGTTTGAACACCCTTAAGCAGCTTGAAGGTATTTGCACCAGCAGTTTCTTTAGCAACTTCTGCAGTTACACCCCATGCAGTCTTAGTGACTGATGTGATCTTAGCAGCAGATGCAGATTCTGCAGCGATTGGTTCAGACACTGTGATTACAGCAGCAGTTGTTTCACCGCTAACGACAGTGAAAGTCATTGCAGTTACAGTAAAGACGCCGTTGTTGCTGCCAGTGTTGGTGATAGCGATCTGACGAACTTCACCAGTTGGGCGTGTTGAGAAGTATGTATTGAACGCGTTCAGATATGCATACTGAGGATCAGAAGTTCCAGTTAGAGGAATTGTGATGCTACGGCTAGTAGAGAACGTTGCTGCAACACCGGTAGTGTTGTTAACAATGTTAACGTTGGTTGGCTCAGAGATCTGAGAAGCACCAGCGTGGTCTAACCACCAAATGTAACGTGATTGGCTGTTAATTACGTTCTTGTAGTAGTTGTTCGTACCATCTGTGCGCTTAGCGTCAGAAATCTTTGATAAGAACGAATACTTTTCGAGCATAGATCCAGCAACACCAGAGAATGAACCCTTGTCATTGTCAAATACTGCGATATGAATTTCGTCATTAGCGATGCCTTCAGCTGCTGCGAATGTAGAGGTTCCTGGAGCTCCTGGGAAGTATGTCTTCTGAGTTGCTGTTAGTTGGTTCCAGTTTCCAGCGTCGACGACCATGACTGATACGCCGTTTGCCTTTGTACCAGCGAACTTAGCAGCGAACATACCGTTAACGCCTTGACCGTCAGCGAACGCTGTTAGGTAGTCGTTGATGTTCTTGATCTTAACGCCAGTCTGTGGGACTTGTGTAACAACTGCTGCAGCACGGCCAGATTCACCAGCAGCAGGAGCAGAGATCGTAACAGTTGGAGGAGTTAGATAACCTGAACCGCCGTCAGTAACGGTGATGCCAGTGATACGAAGTTGAGTTACTTCACCAACTACTTCTGTTTCAGTTACTACAGTACCGGTAGCGGTTTGACCACCTTCTAATGTAGGAGCAGAAAAAGTAACTACTGGAGTGTCTGTGCCTTGAACGTAACCAGAACCAGCGTTAGTAAGTTGAACGTATTGTTGTTGAACTGCACCAGACTTTTGTGCAACAGCGTTTCGCAGGCCGTCGGCGTCAGTACGAGTTACAAGAAGGTTGTTAGCGTAAGCCAAGAAGTTGGCTGCTGTAAAGAATGCTTGGAAATTTGAATCAGTTGGCTTGCCGAAGCGAGCAACTAGGTCAGTTTCCGATGAAACTCGAACTGGATCTTCAATTGGACCCCAAGCGAATGGGCCACAATATGCTCCAGCCGAAGTAGAGACTGCTGGCACGATAGACGAAAAGTCTTTCTCGACTACGGCAACTCCTGGGCTTAATTGAAAAGGCATGTTTAACTCCTGTTATTTACAAAATAAACATCATAATAGACGTCTACTATTATCTATACAATAATGATTTCGCCAATTTCAAAAATCAGCGAGCAATTTTTCATCTTCACGAGCTCCATCGTCATAGAATCCAAATGGCGTAAGTTGATCTTCGATCATCTTAATTTGATTCTCATAGATCACTTGTCTAATATTTATATTTTGAAGTTCTTTGAA
>OGVG01000106.1_pt1 | contig 10464 bp, 9 predicted proteins | sample 1575691 | NCBI WGS metagenome assembly OGVG01 (sample SAMN07581545, study PRJEB24739) | freshwater metagenome | reverse complement strand
GTTTCCCAGTCACGATATGCGATTCTTATTGTTGTTATCTTTCATAATGAGATGAGAATCCACCGTTTTGAATCCTAATTTCAAGGCAGAACCGAAAAGCATGGTTGCTAAAACCGCATCCAGACCTTTGTTTTGATAATTGGGATGAATCGCGCCCAACAAAAGTTGAAGCCTTTTTGAAGTCTTCATTGCCCATAAAATTCTCGCCCAACCAAAAGGTAAAATTCTACCACGTGAATTTTTTATCGCTTCGCTTAAATCTGCCATTGCAATGATGAAAGCGAGCAATTCGCCGTTTTCATCGGTAATCATTTTGATGAGTTTTGGGTTGAGAAGCGGTAAGAAACGTTCCGCAAATTCCGTCATTTCGTCTTCGGTGAGTTTGGTGAAGCCGTAAATTTCGGTGTAGGTTTTGTTGATGAGGTCAAAAACAGGTTTTACATAAGGTTTTACCGCTTTTGTCGAGGTAAATTCTACCGTTTTTATCTTTAAATTTTTAGAAACTCTTTCGTTGAAATTTTTATATCTGTTCAGTATTTGTGCAGTAATCGGAACGTCATATTGTACCAAATCTACAAAGTTTTCGTAGTGATTTTCCTTGATGAAATCTACCATAAAAGGAAAACTGTGATTGGTAACCAGCATTGCTTTTTCTTCGAAACCTTTGGTAAGAAAACCTTGAGGTTCTTTGTCTGAAAATGCCATTGGTCCGATGATTTCTGTGCAGTTTTTAGATTTTGCCCAAGTTTCCACCGCAGTAATTAAAGCATTGAAAACTTCTTTATTCTCAAAACACTCAAAAAAAGAAAATCTGGCGTCGTTTTTCCCGTGAAATTTATTGTAATCGATAGGAATTACGCCCATAATTCTGCCAACAGCTTTTCCGTTTTCGTGTGCAAGGAAAAGTACCGCTTCGTTGTGTTTGAAAAGAGAATTTTTGTCTTTGTCAAAGAATTTTTCATCATCCATATACAACGGATGAAGCCAATTTTTATGGTTTTTATGAATTTTTTCGGGAAGATAAATAAACGTTTTTAAGTCTTCTCTGGTCTTAACTTCTTTAATTGAAACGGACATCCAATTTATGGTTTAAAAATTTGTAAAACTTAAAGGTAAGAAAAAATACAATCGGCGCAGAAATAAATCCAGCAACTACATCTACAAAATAATGCGCCTTAATGTAAACCGTAGAAAACATCAAGAGAACAACAAACGGAATGAAATATTTCACAGATTTTCTAAAATTTTGATAAAGCCAAAAAATAACGATCCAAGAAATTCCTACGTGGGAACTTGGGAAAGCAGCAGTGGGAACTTCGCCGTTTTTTTGAATGAGTTTGACCATATTTCCGAAAATTCCTTTGGCTTCAATCGTGTTTTCTGGAAAAGGAAAATAAAACTGCGGACCTTCTGCTGGAATTAATATAAAAGTGAAATAATACAGTAAAAATGAAGTGATCAAAATGAAGCTAAATTCTTCTATTTTCTGTGGAATTTTGAGATAAATAATCAAAAAAGCAAATAATGGTAATAGGTAATATGAAAAATAGCCGAAGTAAAATAATTCACTGAAAAACCAAGAATCAAAAGTTTCAGAAAATATAACTGAAGGCTGAAAGCCGAATATTTTTTGGTCTAAATGAGATAGAAAACCATCAATTTTGGGGAAAATTAAAGTATTTAAAACAGCAGTTTCTTTGTATAGAAATGTCATCAAAGCATAAATTGTAATTCCTTCGGCTAAGTAAAAAATCTTGGAAGAAATTTTATTTTTCAAAAAGAGAAATGCTAAAAAAATAATTAAAAATAAAAGTCGAACTCCAAAAAAATTGAGGTCTAGAAAAAGGCTTGGTTGTGTAAAAAGTACTACCAATTCTATTCCGCAGAAATAAAAAAGAATGGGCAACCAAATTATAGATATGTTTTTCAAATGGGTGAAAATTTCATCAAAAGTACAAAAAAAGCCCCTAATTAAGGGGCTATAGCGAGAAAGTGTTAATTAAAAATCAAAGTTATATGAAGAAATTCTCGCTTGTGTTATCTTGTTAGTCGCAAAAACTAGAGCCATGTTACAACTCCAGTTTCCACATCGTAATTTGCACCTACAATTTTTATTTTTCCTTCTTTCTCTAAATTTCTTAAAGTAGAACTTTGGTGACGAATATCTTCGATGGTTTTTTGGATATTGCAAAGTGTTAATCTATCCAATAAATCATCATTTTTAGAAGAACGTTCTTCACCTTCTTTGATGATTTCGTGGATGCAAGATTCGAAATGATAGATAAGGTGATTAAGATTATCCATTCCTAAATTTTCAATCAAAGGAGCATCTAGTCCACCTTTTAGAGCGCCACATTTGGTATGTCCTAAAACCACTACCAATTTAGAACCTGCTACATTACAAGCAAATTCCATAGAGCCTAAAATATCTTGATTGGCAAAATTTCCTGCAATTCTGATGCTGAAAATATCTCCCAAACCTTGGTCGAAAATAAGTTCCGCAGAAGTTCTACTGTCGATACAACTGAGTACTGTTGCAAAAGGCCATTGTCCTTCTCTAGTATCATTTACTTGCTCTAGAAGGTTTCTGTTTACTTTAAGATTGTTTACAAATCTTTGGTTTCCTTCTTGTAAAAAAAGAAGTGCTTTTTCTGGAGTAATGGTTGCTTGAGTTTCTAATGTATGTGCTTTCATAATTTTTTCTTTTAATTTTTTTAAAAACCTTTTCGGAACGCAGAAGGTTGGTTCCGAAAAGGAAACAATGTTAATTTAATAAGTATGAATTGAAGTTATGATTTTAAATTACTCTTCTGTGTGAGATGGTAATGTGTGAATGTTGGTCGTTTTCGTATTCTTTGTAAGAAGTTTTAAAACCTTCTAAAACTACTTCTATATCTTCTTCTCTGGCTCTTACGTTAGCAAAATCCGAGATTAAGTCTATAATATCATCAGAGACATAAGAAGTTTTCTTAGCATTAATAATCACTTTAGAATTGGGCTTAATATTTTTAAGCGTTTTTTTGATGGCTGCTTTGTTTAAGAAGGAAACTTCTTCTGCCAAATCTATGGTGATTTCATCAGCGCTTTCTAGATCTTCTCTGCTCAAATAATAAGCACGTTTCATGTTTCCAAGCAACAAGAACAGAATACTGATGGCTAAACCAATTCCTACTCCTTTTAATAAATCTAATGCCACCACTGCAATAATAGTAGCGATGAAAGGGATAAATTGATATTTTCCTTTGCTCCAGAAATGGCTAAGTTTTGCAGGACTTGCTAATTTATAACCTACCATTAATAAAACTGCAGCTAAAGTCGCCAAAGGAATTTTGTTCAATAAAAATGGAATAGATAAAACAGATACTAACAATAAAATACCATGAACAATAGCCGAAATTTTACTTGTTGCACCAGCATTAGCATTTGCAGAAGTTCTTACTACCACCGAAGTCATAGGTAAACCTCCAATAAAAGAAGAAACTAAGTTGCCAATACCTTGTGCTTTTAATTCTAAGTTAGTATCTGTTATTCTTTTGTGTACGTCCATTCTATCTGCAGCTTCTATACATAATAATGTTTCTATGGAAGCTACTACTGCGATAGTTGCACCAATAATCCAAACTTGCGGATTAAGAAATCCTGAGAAATCTGGAAAGGTAATTAAGTTTTTAAAATCTTCTACCGATTGCGGAACCGGAAGTGTTACCAAATGTTCACTAGAAATTTCTAGAGCGCTTCCTCTGAAAACTTCATTGAATAAAATCCCAACAATTACCGCTACTAAGGCTCCTGGTAAAAGTTTAATTTTTTTGAGGAAATTTACTTTTTCCCAAGTAATAAGAATAGCTAGGGAAATAATCGTCACCAAAACCGCTCCTGGTGTAATGGCATTTGCTAATCCTGATAAATATTCAGATAAATTAAAACCATCAAAAATCTGAAGGTTTCCTTCAAAATCTTTGTCGTATCCTATTGCGTGAGGAATTTGTTTTAAAATAATAATGACCCCAATTCCGGCTAACATTCCTTCGATAACGTTATTTGGGAAATAGTTAGAAATACTTCCTGCTCTTAGAAAACCAAGTGCCAATTGTATAAAACCTGCAATTAAACCTGCAGTTAAAAACAATTCGAAGCTTCCTAAATCGGTTATGGCTCCTAAAACGATGGCTGCTAAACCTGCAGCTGGTCCAGAAACGGAAATAGGAGAGTTGCTGATGAATCCTATCACGAGTCCACCTACAATTCCTGCTAAAACCCCAGAAAGTGGTGGTGCACCAGATGCTAATGCAATACCTAAACAGAGTGGCAATGCTACGAGAAATACTACAATTCCCGAAGGAATATTTTCTTTTATTCCGCCGAATAAAGTGTTTGTTTTTTTCATTGTATGAATATCGATATGAGTTTACAATCAATTACTTAGATGTGAGTAATCAATTCTAATGTTTGAAAATTAAATTTGTTAAAAAGCGTCAAGGAATAGCCCGTTTTTTTGAAAAAAAGGCATAATTTTCCTATGGAATTTTAGAAATTAAACTTCTGGTGGCGGAGAAAATATCGATTTGAAAGGACTTAGATGAATAGAATCGTCCTTAAGAATGTATTTGCTGATTTTTTTATCAGAAAAGAAAACGCCAATAAAATCTTTAGAATTATAAGGTTTTGGCGGAAACTTTTCATTGTAATTGGCGAGATTATTTTTAACCTCTTCTTCTGAAATATTATTATTGAGCGTAGGAATTTCCCAATCAAAAACCACAGCGATACTTGGTAAAGCTGTAAAATTTATGAAAACTGCCAGAACAAAAATGCTCAAATACTTCATATAGTAAACTTTCTTAGAAGTTTTTATTATTTTTTCTGCTCATCACCCAATCAGAATTGGTTAGGTCATAAACTTTTTGAATATTTTTCAATATTTCTTCGAAATCTATATTTAAGTCAATTAATTTCCCTGTTTTGAGGTCGAAAACCCAACCGTGAACTATAGGATATTGGTCTAAAATATATCTTTCTTGTACGCAAGCCATTTTAATAACGTTGATGCATTGCTCTTGAACATTCAGTTCAATCAATCTATCATAGCGTAATTGCTCGTCTTTTATTGCGTCTAATTCTTCTTGGTGCAATCTGTAAACATCTCTGATGGTTCTGAGCCAAGGATTCATTAATCCAAAATCTTGAGGCGTCATCGCTGCTTTTACACCACCGCAACCATAATGGCCACAAACAATAATGTGTTTTACTTTTAAATGTTGTACTGCATACTGAATGACAGCAGTAGAACTCATATCTAGGGTATTCACTAAGTTGGCAATATTTCTATGCACAAAAACTTCGCCGGGTTTCATGCCCATTAATTCTTCGGCGGTTGCACGACTGTCGCTGCAACCTATGTAAAGATATTCTGGACTTTGACCTTCTGCTAATTTTTTAAAAAAATCAGCATCTTGACCTAGTTTTTCTTCAATCCATTTTCTATTATTTTCGAAAATAGTTTCGTAGCTTTTACCCATAATTTTTCATTTACAAATGTAGAATAAAAAATTTTTAAATACATCTAAATTCCGATAGATAGCATCAATTTTTATTCCAAAATAAGGACTTTAAGACTTTTTAACACTTTTAATGTTAATTTTTTTGAGTAATCTTCAAGTTTGCGCCTGAAGATTTAAACGGTACAAAGTTAATGAATTTTTGAGTTCTAAGGTAAATTCTTAATGTTTTGAAAACCAACAATCTTTGTGAAATTCAAAATTATTATGTATATTTGCCTCGGATTTACGGAAAAGAAATGGGAAGGCTTCGAAAGAAAGCCTTTTTTCGTAGCGTAACCTCAAATGTGATTATGGATTTTAGAGCAAAAGTAGAACAACTCGTTCATGAGTTTTTAGAAACTAGAAAAGACCTGTATCTCGTTGATTTAAAGATTTCTGCAGGAGATGATATTACGGTAATTTTAGATGGAGATGAAGGTTTGAGTCTTCAGGATTGTCTAGATGCGAGTAGAGCAATAGAATTTAATCTTGACAGAGAAGAGCATGATTTTTCTTTACAAGTGATGAGTCCGGGATTAAGCGAGCCATTGAAGCTTCCTCGTCAGTTTAAGAAAAACATGGGCAGGGAGATAGAAGTTCTTCTGAATTCTGATGAGAAAATACAAGGTGAAGTGGTAGCAGTAGATGAAGATAAAGTAACCGTTGTACTAAGATACAGAAGACCTAAATTAATAGGGAAAGGGAAAGAAGATGTAGTAGAGAATAAAGAAATTCCTTATACTGAGATAAAAAAGGCTCTTGTAGTCATTAAATTTTAGTCTTTTTGGGGCTAAACTAGTTTAAATAACATTAAAATTAATATAAAAAAATTAAAATGGACAATTTAGCGTTGATTGAATCCTTTGGTGATTTTAAAGACGAAAAAGGGATTAGTAAGATTGATTTAATGGCCATCATTGAAGATTCATTGAAAACTCTTTTGAGAAAAAGATATGATTCTGATGACCATTTTGACGTAATTGTAAACCCTGATAAAGGAGATTTTCAGATATTTCTAAATAAAACAATTGTGGAAGATGAAATGTCAGAAGATGATGATTTAGAAATAGAAATTTCAGAAGCGAAAAAAATAGACCCTACTTTCGAAGTAGGTGAAGAATATACTCAAGAAATTCCTGTAGCACAACTAGGAAGAAGAAATATTTTAACCCTTAAACAAATTCTAGCAACTAAATTGCAAGAGCATAACAATGCAATGCTTTATGAGCAGTTTAAAGATAGAATTGGTGAATTGGCCATCGGTGAAGTGCACCATATTCGTCACAAACATGTAATTTTGCTAGATGACGAAGGAAATGAATACATTTTACCAAAAGAAAACCAAATTCCTTCTGACTTTTTCAGAAAAGGAGATAATGTAAGAGCGATAATCGAAACGGTAGATTTCAAAGGTTCTAAGCCTCAAATTATTGTTTCTAGAACTGCTCCTAAATTCCTAGAAAAGTTATTAGAACTTGAGATTCCAGAAATTCAAGATGGGACTATTATTTTGAAAAAAGTAGTGAGAATTCCTGGTGAAAAAGCGAAAATCGCGGTAGATGCTTATGATGATAGAATAGACCCAGTTGGAGCTTGCGTTGGGGTAAAAGGTTCTAGAATTCATGGTGTAGTAAGAGAATTGAGAAATGAAAATATAGACGTTATTCAATGGTCTAAAAATTCAGAAATTCTTGTGAAGAGAGCACTTGGTAATGTAACGATTAATAAAGTAGAAATCAATGAAGATGAAAACTACGCATTAGTTTATACGCCAGTAGAAGAAATTTCTAAAGTAATCGGAAAACAAGGTCAAAACATTAGATTGGCATCTTGGTTATCTGGTTTTGAAATAGATGTTTACAGAGAAAAACAAGCAGATGATGATGTAGAATTAACAGAATTTGACGATGAAATCGAAGCTTGGATTATTGCTGAGTTTAAGAAAGTAGGTTTAGAAACAGCGAAAAGTGTGTTAGATAAAGATACAGAAGCGCTAGTAAACATGACCGACTTAGAGGAAGAAACGATAGAAGAAGTAAAAAGAATTCTAAAAGCAGAATTCGAAGATTAAGATCTTTAATTTTATAACAAAAATAATTTGGCTTAATAGCCTAAAAGCAATTTACAATCAATGCCAAAAATTAGATTAAATAAAGCGGTAAAGGAATTTAATATCTCGATGTCTAGATTAGTAGAGTTTCTACAATCAAGAGGCTTCGAAGTAGAAAGCAATCCAAACGCTCAATTAGAAGAAGCGGCATATGCAGCATTAGAAGCGGAGTTTGCTAGAGATAGCGAACAGCGTAAAGCTTCTCATGAGGTAGTGATTTCTAAGGTTCCAGAAGAAAAATTAGAAATTGAACCTAAAAAACCAGAAGTGATCAAAGCGAAAGCTCCATCTATCGGTGAAGCTAGAGTTTTGGGTAAAATAGAATTAGAAAAACCTAAGGCAGAAGTTCCTGCTGTAGAGCCAGTAATCGCTCCAGAGGAACCGAAAAAGGTAGAAATTAAAAAAGAAGAGCCTAAAAAAGAGGAACCTGTGGAACTTAAAGTTTTGGATAAAATTGATTTAAGTAAAATAGAATCTAATAAACCAAAACCTTCTCCTAAAAAAGAAGAAAAACCAAAGCAAGAGGCTCCAAAATTTGAGAAAAAAGAACTTCCAAAGCCAGAAGTGAAAAAAGAGCAACCAAAAGCTCCAGTAAAAGAAGAAACTACCTCTGTGAAATTTGATGAACCTGAAAAAATTAAAACGGTTTATCAAAAACTCGATGGTCCAAAAATTGTCTCTACAGAAAAAATAGACCTTTCTCAGTTCCAAACGAGACCTTCTAAACCAGACCCAAATAAGAAGAAGCAGAGAAAAAGAATTAATAATGGTCCGGCTCCTACACAAGGTCAAAATCAACAAGGTCAAGGTGGTAACAATAACCAACAAGGAGGCGATAAAAAACCTTTTAACAGAGATAATAACAATCGTCCGAACCAAGGTGGTGGAAACAACAACCAAGGCGGAGCGAACAGAAACAGACCTCATAGCCCTAATTATAAAGGTGGCGGTCATAAAGGCAGAGAAAAAGTAATGCCTGTAGAACTTTCTGATGAGCAAATTAAAAATCAAATTAAAGAAACTTTAGAAAAACTTACCAATAAAGGAGGTAAATCTAAAGGTTCTAAATATAGAAAAGAAAAGAGAACGTTCCGTAGAGAGCAGGATGAATTACAGCAAGAGCTAGAAGCAGCAGACAGAACACTTCGTGTTACGGAATTTATCACTGTTTCAGAGTTGGCATCTTTAATGGATGTAAGTGCTACAGAAGTAATTTCCGCATGTTTCTCTTTAGGGGTAATGGTTACCATGAACCAAAGATTAGAAGCAGATACACTTACTTTAGTGGCTGATGAATTTGGTTACAAAATAGAATTTGCAGATGCAGATTTAGAAGCAGAATCTGAAGAAGAAGTACAAGATACTGAAGAAGATTTATTACCAAGAGCTCCGATTGTTACGGTAATGGGACACGTAGACCACGGTAAAACTTCATTATTAGACTACATCAGAAAAACCAATGTAATTGCTGGTGAATCTGGAGGTATTACACAGCATATCGGTGCATACAATGTGAAATTAGAAAACGGTCAAAGAATTACGTTCTTAGATACACCTGGTCACGAAGCCTTTACTGCGATGAGAGCTAGAGGTGCACAAGTTACCGATATTGTAATTATTGTAGTTGCTGCGGATGATGATGTAATGCCACAAACCAAAGAAGCAATTGCTCACGCACAAGCTGCTGGTGTTCCTATGATTATTGCCATCAATAAAGTAGATAAACCAAATGCTAATCCAGATAACATTCGTCAACAACTTTCTGGAATGAATATTCTAGTTGAAGAATGGGGAGGAAATGTACAAGCACAAGAAATCTCTGCGAAATTTGGTAATAATGTAGACTTATTATTAGAAAAAGTATTGCTTCAAGCAGAAATGCTAGAACTGAAAGCTAATCCTAATAAACATGCAACTGGTGCAATCATTGAAGCATCTTTAGATAAAGGAAGAGGATATGTTTCTACCGTATTGGTACAAGCTGGTACACTTAGAGTAGGAGATTATGTAGTAGCGGGTAAAAATCATGGTAAGATTAAAGCTATGCTAGATGAAAGAGGAAGACAGCTTACTGAAGCTGGTCCTTCTATTCCTGTAACGATTCTAGGTTTAGATGGAGCTCCAACTGCTGGGGATAAATTTAAAGTTTACGAAGACGAAAGAGAAGCAAAATCTATAGCAAACAAGCGTGAGCAATTACAGAGAGAACAAACCATCAGAACTAAAAAACATCTTACTTTAGATGAATTAGGAAGAAGAATTGCTCTAGGTGACTTCAAAGAATTGAATATTATCCTAAAAGGTGATGTGGATGGTTCTGTAGAAGCGCTTTCTGATCAGTTACAAAGACTTTCTACTGCTGAAATCAGCGTGAATATTATTCACAAAGGTGTTGGTCAAATCACTGAATCAGACGTATTATTAGCTGCCGCATCAGATGCTATTATGATAGGATTTAATGTTAGAGCTGGCGCTAACGCAAAAGAATTAGCAGACAGAGAAGAAATAGAAATTAGAACTTATTCTATTATCTATGCAGCAATAGACGATGTAAAAGAAGCGATGGAAGGTATGCTTTCTCCAGAAATCAGAGAACAAGTGATAGGAAATGTAGAAATAAGAGAGACATTCAAGATTTCTAAAGTAGGTACTATTGCAGGTTGTATGGTTCTAAACGGAAAAGTAACCCGTAATTCTAAAATTAGACTACTCCGCGATGGAATTGTGAAATTCGATGGTGAATTAGAATCTCTGAAACGTTTCAAAGACGATGTAAAAGAAGTAACCAAGGGCTAAATATCGTGACTGGGAAAC
>OGVG01000105.1_pt1 | contig 10466 bp, 5 predicted proteins | sample 1575691 | NCBI WGS metagenome assembly OGVG01 (sample SAMN07581545, study PRJEB24739) | freshwater metagenome | reverse complement strand
TACTGTAACCATCAATGGTCAAATGATTATGACTCAAGAAAATGCTGGTTCAAGTACACAATATGTTTCTAACATTCAAACCAGAACTGGAGTATTGATTTTAAAAAATATAAATCCATTTGTATTTAACGCCTTAGGATTAACACAGCTGTCTCAGCTACAACCTATTTTCAATGGATGTACTGTAGTTTACAGTCCTTTAACTGCTGGACTAGTCGTATACAATACCACTTACCGCGATATCAAAATTGATTCGAATTTCGATGTCAAATCAAATGGCTTTACAGTAATCGCTAATAGTAACCTTTATTTAGTAAAAGGTTTGTTAATTGGTGATTACGTTTTAAATGACAATGCAACTATAATTAGAAGTGGTGGTGCAGTTAAAAGTAGCCCAACACTTTCTACAAATAAATACAATCTTACATACGCACAGCATACTTCTCTAATAACAACAGGGCCTGAATTATTATCTACTACTGAATTAGAAAATTTAACCATAAGTTCAACAAATGGTCTACAATGCAATGTCACTTGCACCCCTAATCAATTAGTAATCAACACTGCTACCACCTTGAGTGGCACAGGTGAAATCCAAGTAAGAAATACTTTTGATGTACCTGCTGCGGTTACTGTTAATATTGGAGGTCTAATCACGCTAGAATCTAATTTTAACAACACTGCAAGAGTACTTCCGCTTACCTCCAACCCTACTATTTCGGGGAACATTACCATTGAACGCTATTTACCTAACGAAGGAAGAAAATGGCGCTTGCTTACCGCACCACTCAAAGGAGGTTCGAATAATACTGTTTTTAATAATTGGCAAAACAACGGAACTCCAATTAGTAACTATGGGACTGACATTTGGGGACCAAATGGCAACCCTTCAACTAATGGACTACAATTGATTAACAATTCGAGTCATAATTTAAGAAGATTCAACAACTCTACAGGCACATGGACTAACATTACTAATAGTTTAACAGAAACACTATTTACTAGTACCATTAACAAAGGATTTTTATGTTTTTTCACACACCCTTATGGCTTAGCTACTGATGGTCAAGGAAATGTAAATCCTTCCGATCCTCACATGACTGCAACCCTTAAAGCCACAGGAACTTTAATAACAGGCGATGTAGTGTATACCAACGTTCCTTCTACCACATATTACATAGTAGGTAATCCATATGCTAGCCCGATTGATTTTAAGACCATGCTAAATGATGCTTCTAATAGTGGTATAGGAAAAAAAATATGGTTTATTGATCCTAGTTTTGGCTTGTATGGTACGTATGTTACTTGGGATAATGTCAACGGATACAGTGACTACACTACATTGAGAAATATAGGCGGTAGCTCAAATCCCTCTAGTCAATCTACTGTAATTCAATCTGGCGAAGCTTTTTTTGTTAAAGCAGCTGCAGATCCTAGCACATTAACAATTAAAGAAACTCACAAAACATCGACTAACTCCAATAGCATTATATACCGTACAACAACAGATGTAACTGCAGAACGTTTACGAGTAACACTTCACAAAGAAGAAAATGCCGTTTGGAATAAAAAAGATGCGATAGTAGCTGGATTCTATGCAGGCGGAAATAATGCCTATGATAGTAACGATGTACAAAAGTTAAGCAACCCTTCAGAAACTTTATCATTTGTGACGGAAACGCGTTCTTTATCTTCTGAACATCGTGCACCTGTTCAAGATAATGATTTTTTAATGCTTAGATTAACACAAACTACTGAAAATTCGAACTATAAATTGAAAATATTCACTGAAGATTTTACCTTCGCAGGACAGGCTTTTTTAGAAGACACCTTCTTAAAAACCATTACTCCTATTAGTTTAGACGGTAGTATTTTTGAATATGAATTTCAAATTACCTCTGACCCATTAAGCTCTGGAAATCGTTTTAAAATAAACTTTGTAGCTTCTACTTTAGGAACTACAATACCTAAAGCTTCATCATTATTGATATATCCTAATCCCACTACAGCAGAAAAAGGCCTCAATATTTCTTTTGAATCCAGCTCATCTTCTGGTTATCACTATAAATTATTCAATCCTGCGGGACAACTTATTGAAGCAGACGTTCTATCAGTAAACAATAAATTAGGCCATATTGCGTTTAATTCTCATCTCAAGGCTGGTGTTTATTACATCAACCTTTATGATCAAAATAACGAACTGAAAAACTCACAAACCATCATTATTCAATAAAATTATTACTATGTTAAAACATTTTTTATTTATATTTTTTGTTACGTTCTCTACCATAATTTTTGCCCAAGATGATGGGGATGATCCAGGTTTTGGCGATGAAGGAGGCGGTGACGCTGCCGATGCTCCTGCTGCTCCTATTAATGATTTAACTTATCCCTTACTTATTACAGGAGTAGCGGCAAGTATCTATTTTGCTAAAAAGAAACAAGAAAAACAGCAAGCTCAGTAAAAAAACTTTGTTTGCATTATTATTAAAGGTTTTGCACCATTGATTTTTTTCGACGGTTACTTTCCCTATACAACTCTCTGGTGCATACCAGAGAGTTTTTTATTTGTAGGAGAACTAAGATGGAAATGGTGAATCGTGAATTTGTGGAATTGTGAAGTCGTAAAGTCGTGAAGTCGTGAAGTTGATGATGAGTTTCGAGATGCGAGATGCGAGATGGCGATTGGAGTTATTAAAAATAAAATAGGTGTTCCCCAGACCCTGAAGGGAGCCTATTTTATTTCTTTGTTAGAAATTTTTCCACCCTTGTCATCCTGAGCGGAGTCGAAGGAAGGGAGGGGAAAGAAAAATTTCGGCATTCTTTAGGTGTAAAGTTGTTGATGAGTTACGAGATGCGAGTTGCGAGATAGCTATTTGGAGTAATCAAAATAAAATAGGTGTCCCCGAACCCTAAAAGGAGCCTATTTTATTTCTTTGTTAGAAATTTTTTCACCCTTGTCATCCTGAGCGGAGACGAAGGAAGGGAGGGGAAAGAAAAATTTCGGAATTCTGTAGGTGTGGAGTTGTTGATGCGAGATACGAGATAGATATTGGAGTATTTAAAATAAAATAGGTCTTCCCCGAACCCTAAAGGGAGCCTATTTCATTTCTTACTTAGGAATTTTTCCACCTTTGTCATCCTGAGCGGAGCCGAAGGAAGGGAGGGGAAAGAAAAATTTCGGAATTCTGTAGGCGTGAAATCGCGGAGGTCTGGAGTCGTGGTGTCGTAAAGTCGGCTGCGTATCTCGCTTTACAAGAGGCTACAAAAAATGGACCAATTGGGGTTTGGTTATAAACCTATTTATATTTATTTTTAGAAAAAGGCTCAGATAATAAGATCCAAACCTTAACTTTTTAACTTACACCCATTCTGAGATAGTGTAATAAAAAAAGACTTACGTTTCCATAAGTCTTTTTATAATATTTTTATGTCTTCTATTCAGATACCTTAAAGGCAACTCTTCTTACCAACTGTCTTGCCAATTTAGATTCTTTAGGAACTGAATTATCTTCTCCTTTCACTACTAATTTCAAGCGTTTAGCATCTATACCAGATCTTACGATCATTTCCATTACCCTTTCCGCTCTTCTTTTTGACAAATTAATGTTATAATTAAAATCACCTAACTCGTCTGCATATCCTATTACATCTACACTTGCATTAGGATTAGCGTTTAGATACTTGATTAAGAAATTAATGGCAGAGATACTTCCAGGAGTAATTCTTGTTTCATCAAAGTCAAAGAACACATTTACATACTGCCCATTAATCATGTTCTTCATTTCAACATTGGTGTAGTTATTATTAAGATTATTTACAGTATTCTGCAAGTCTCCATAATTATTATTGATGTAATTTTTAACTTCTTCTGTTAAATCTCCTTTTTCCGCTATCTTATTTTCTAAATCTTCAATTCTAGCTAACAAATGATTATACTCTCGTTTTGTAGTATTTTTTTCCCAATACCAATCTGCATGTTTTTGTTTCTTGCCTAAATATAGCGTTATACCTAAAGAGGTGTTATAAACTGTACCTGTTCTACTCAGGCTTGGGTCTAGTTTTGTTTGACCATCTAGAGTAACGTGGTGTGTTAAATTACTTATTATTGTATAATCTGCACTTAGTGCCCATCTATTAGAAACCTTAACTAAAAATGTAGTTCCTCCTACAATACTGAATATATTATCATAATTATTAAACGTAGTTGTTTTTGGTCCCTCTAAAAATGAAAATCCTGGTCCAAAATGAAACTGCCAACCGAAAGTATCTGTAAATTCTTCCCATTTCATAATTCTATGCAAATTCATTACCCCTTGTAAATCTACTCTGTACATGTTATTATCAAAAGGGGGACTCTTGGTCTCGGCTTTAAAATTATCATATACAAAACCTAATCTTAACCCAAATTTTGTATTAAACATTTTTCTAATGTTAAAATCATAATGATTTAAATTAGGATTAGAGATGTAATTGGGTGTAGTGGCGTAATACCCCGTGGTAAAAGGACGAATCCCTACATTAATACCCCCATTAAGGTTCAAAGACCAACGGTTGTAATTTTTTTTTCTGTCTTTTGGGAGCGTATCCGTAATGGCTTCATTGGTAACCTTACCAGTTGTCTCCATAAAATCTTTTTTCTCTTGTGCGGAATTTTTACTAACCCATAACAATAAGAAAAGTAATACATACTTCTTAAAATGGTTCATAAGTTTAATATTTAATTAGCTACAAAAATACTTATTTTTTTCTAAAACTTGTTCAAAATTGTTTTGTAAATCTTTCATTATTAGGATTTAATTTCTAAATTGATTAGAATGAGGCTTTCAAAATTAAGAAGTGAGATGTGATGATGTGATGATGTGATGATGTGGAGATGTGAAATATGAGATATGAGAGCCAAGATGCGGGATTCGAGATGTGAGAGTGAATTGGTGAATCGTGAATTGGTAAAGTCGTGGTGATGTGATGATGTGATGATGTGGAGTCGTGAATTTTTGAATTTTAAAGGGGATTACCGATTTTATTGGAGTCTTTCTAAGCGAGATTTACAAACGATTACAAGGCATCTAAATTAGAAAAAGACCTTTCTGATTAAAGTGTATTGTCTGTTTATTTTAAAAAATATTTCAGTAAAAAACCCTACTTTGAGGGCAGGGTTTTTAACGGGGGAATGGTATCTATTTGCTATATTTAAGAAGAATATTAAATTTGAATTGAGGTTTTCTCCATCAAAATATTTAAGAGAATTTGGAAAAGAAATTAGATATTCTATTCTTCCATTTAATTTTCTTTTTCAGTTCAGCATCATCTGAATAATATCCAAACCCATAACCATATTTATTGTCATAATAAGAGATATGTCTATTTTTCACATCATTTAAAACTATTGCTAGTTTACCCTTTGCATTTTCTCTATTGATTTCATCGACAAACTCTAACATTTCCACATCCGTAAATTCTGCTCTCATTACATATAATAATAAGTCTGCATATTGTATTAAATGAAAAGAATCACTCACTAAAAGCATTGGGGCAGTATCTACAATAATAAAATCATATTTACACTTCAAAGCATTATAAATTTTTTCCATATTTGCATTTGAAAGTAAATAGGTAGGATTAGGAGGTATGGTACCACTCGGAAGTATGTCTAAATTAGAATTTTTTGTAGAGGTCTCAATAAAATCTTCTATTACCACTTGATCATCATTTGACGCCAAAAAATCTGACAAACCTCTTTTAGAGTGCTTTATAAATCTCTTTAACTGAGGATTTCTTAAATCGGCTCCAATTAATAACACTTTTCTATTCTGAGCAAGTGTCATAGCGGTATTGGTACTTATCGTCGTTTTTCCTTCTCCTTTCAAAGATGAAGATACCATGATAACCGTAGCTTGTCCGTTTTGTTTATCTTTAATTAAAAATTTAATATTGGTCATCATAATTCTAAAGGACTCTGCAAAACCTGTTAGATCATTTCTTTTAACCATTGCATCTTCTATATCTCCTGCATTTGGTATTTCTCCTACTACTGGTATTTCTGGCAAAGCTTTTTTAATTTCTCTTCTGTCATGAATTTTAGTGTCTAAAGAAAATATAATAAACAAAAATACAAGTGGAATTAATAATCCCAATGAAAATGCTATTAAATAATAGGTTTGTCTTTTCGGTGAAACCGGAGAATCTGAGGTGTAAGCAGGATTCACAATCTTTGCTTTTGGAGCATTGGCAGATAACGCAATTGAAGCTTCTTCTCTTTTTTGAAGCAAATAGAGATATAAAGATTCTTTTAAATTTTGTTGTCTTTCAATACTTCTAAACAGTTTTTCCTGTAATGGAAATTTGCTTATGGCTTCTCCTGATTGATCCATTTGATTTTTGGTTTGGCCAATCGTTAATTGAATATTTGCTTGGGACTTTTTAAGATTTTCTCTAATCAATTCCTTCAAAGATGCAATATCTCGGTTCATCTGTATCACCGAAGGGTTAGAAGGCGTTGCCTGTCGCAAAGTTCTATTTTTGGTTAATACCATTTGATTATAATCACCAATCAATGCATCTAACGCTGAAGGCATTCCCAAGTTTGTGGGTAACAATTGTTCAGGAGAAGACGAATTGGTTATCGCTAAAACAGAATTAACCATTTCCAATTGAGTTGACAAATCCAAAAGCCTCTTTGTAGTTTCGCTAATATTTTTGAGATTTAATTCTGCTTGGCTCTGTAAATCTGCTATTTTATTAGATTCCTTAAAGTTTTCTTTTTTATTTTCTATACCACCAAGCTCTTCAGTAATCACTTTAAGTCTTTCGACTATAAAATTTGCGGTAGCCATTGCTTCAATATTCTTATCCTTAATAGCATCTGAATTGTATTGATTCATTAATTCATTAACAATATCTTCAGATCGAACTGGATTAGTCCCTACTCGACTGATTTCAATAATGCTTGATTTTTTTTCAGGAATATTAAGAGTAATAGAAGCTTCAAGTTGATCAACCAAAATTTTTGGATTGGTCACCTGTAAAAAAATTGGATTTCCAAAATAAACTTTAGAATTTCTATTTAAAACAATTGTTCCCCAATCGGTTTTTAATGGGATACCAAAACGTCCAATAATCTCTTTTTTCTCGTCTAATAACTTATAGCCATTATTAGATTGTGATATAATTTCATATTCCTTAGATTTAAATTTTCTGGGCTGGTTGATCACTAGAATAGAACCGTAAAAAGGTGCATCTTCATACAACTCAGTATCTTTAAATCTTCCTTTTTTTATGGCTTTAACATCTAATCCTATTTTTTTCACCACATTATACAATAATGGTTTTGATTTCAAAACGGATAATTCATTGTCCACTTCATTGGTAACCAACCCTGTAGGCAATGCCATATTTTGAAAATCCTTTATTCCCATAATCTCTCCTTTCTTGGCAGCCTGCAATTTCACATACAAAGACGCCTTGGTAAGATACTCTGGCACTGTAAAACGCAATTTTACCCAAGCGATAGAAAGTGAAATAATAATGCAAATAATATATAAAGGCCACCAACGCAAATATCGAAGTAATAAAAATTTTAAATCTGAGTTGCTGTTCTGTATTGACTCTCTTTCTTCTGTGTAATCCATAGTTATTATTTTAATATACTAATCAATATTGAAGCTAGCCCTAATGCTATACCTCCTATTTGAAAAGCCAAATTCCTATTAGGGTCTATATTTGCTGTCTTTTTCTTGATGAGGTCTGGTTCTACATACAATACATCATTTTGCTGCATATAGTAATAAGGAGAACTTGTTATATTTTTATCCGTAAAATCAATGGTAAATGTTTTAGAAACTCCATCTATTTCTCTAATCAATTTAACATTGGTTCTATTGCCATAGTCCGTCATATCTCCTGCTAAACCTAATGCTTGTAACACAGTAATTTTATCAGAAGGATTTGTATATTGACCAGGCTTTTTCACTTCGCCTAATACCGTAACATTAAAATTTAATTGTTTTATAGAAACGAGAGGCTCTGCAAGGTACGTTAACAATCTCTTTTCAATATCTGCTCTTAACTGAGCTAAGGTCATTCCTTTGATGTATAATTTTCCTAAAACTGGGAAATAAATATACCCTTCATTATCTACTAAATAACCTTGAGGTGCAATTTGTCCTACTTGACCCAAATTAACTTGTTCAGGATTGGTTGCATTATTCATAGAGTGAAGATTAAAAGGTCTCACCGCATTTTCATCAAAAGCGGTTACTTTAATCTCTAAAACATCTCCTGACTGAATATGAGCTCCATAAAAAACGGCTTGATTAATCTTAGATTCAGCTATGTTTTTTTCTTTTTCCATATATACCATGTTTTCTTTTGGTTTGCAAGAACTTATTGCCATCAATAAAACAAGGTAGTAAACTAAATGTTTCTTCATATACTCTAAATAATAGCCACAAATATAGATAAAATTTGAAAATTTCGCACTCTATAAGTCATAAAATCGGTATTCATTACCTCTTATATAGCAATATCTACAATTATTTCTCTATTTTTTTTTAGTTAACAGGACATTATCTTAAGGTTTACGCTATTACTTCTATCTAATTATTTTTCAAAACATTAAATTAAAAAAGCTTCTCTATTTCTAGAGAAGCTTTAAATTAATATTCAATTATCATCCATTCATAAAAATCTTTTTCTTCTTGATTACAATATAAGCGCTAAGTCCAATACCTGTTATAAGTAATAATGGTATATAATCGTCTATCGGAATAGGATCTTCTCCAACAATTTCTCCTCCTGTACCAGGATCATCAAGGGCTTCTACTTTTTGTTTATACGTTACTTCACTATCATAAAATGCAGGTGGTGGAGTTTCATCTCCTTGTACCTCTTCCTGTGCAATACCTAACAGCGATATACTCATTGTCATTAATATCCATATTTTTTTCATAGCGCTCTATTTTATTATTAATTTTTTAGATTTTTCTCTGCCGTTTTGTAACGTCACTTTTACTACTATCATTCCTTCAGCAGAAAGATTAATCACTGTTTCTCTTTGATGAGGTTGAACTTTTATGAGTTTTTTACCCGTTAAATCATAAATTTCTACTGTCGCCACATTTTGCCCTGCTTTAATTCTGACTTCTTTTCCTACGCTTATTATATTGAGCTCTTCTTTTGCAAGATCTTGTGTTCCTAAAACTCCCGAAGGCTTAAATTGTAAAGTAAACCTATTGGATTTCAAACCAGTCGTTTCAGTAAATTCATATTTATTTGTAGTTAAATCAGTTACTGCTCCCGTAAGGTTATCTTTTAAATAAATTTTTTGACCATTACTGAATATTCCTTCTTTCTGAAGCAAACTTATGGTATAATTACCGCCTGTAGTAAGATTAGCGGACAATGAGAATTCATCTGCCTCGTCAAATCCTCCATGTGCATCTATTATAAGTTTTTTATCTTCTACTGTAGAATATAAAGTTTCTGTAGTTGCATCTAAAAGGATGGCATCATATCCTTTATCAATTCCTTTAGTAGTGCCTGGGAAGAATCCTAATAACATTTGTGGTTTTGCTCCAGAAGGCGATGCTAACTCTAGCCAGAATCTATTTTTAGAAACAGTAGAAGACTTGCTCGTCACTCCCATTTCTGTAGTTCTTCTCATAGCGTCAGTAAAAACAAATGGATTATTATCTTTACGCTGAACAAAGAATCCTTGTCCTACAGGAATATAAGCATCTAATGAATTAGCCGGATTGGCTCCAGCACTTGTAAATGTATTGTAGATGGTACCTGCATATTGATTATTTACCATTTCTACCTGACTATTCCACACATAAACTGTACCGGTAGTATTGGTATTTTGAATCATAAAATCATCATAAGAAATAGCACTTGGATAAGGATTTCCTAACAGAATGAAATCCCCTTGTAAACTGCTGTGGTCATAAGTTATAGTTCCTGCATTTGGGATAGTTCCTTCAAACTGAGCATGGAATATTTGTGGAGTCGTAGTAAAGTCATTTGGCGTACGAATTAAATATCCTTGCCCTTTCGTAAAGGTTCCTGAAGGAGCTGTAAGAACATACGCATTATTATTATAGGTATAGAATCTATTATCTAGAGTACCTGTAGAAGATTGCGCCGTTCCATTTGCATTTTTACCATAAGAGAATTGTTTCAATGTTTGTGAAGAATTCGCCATAGGAGAACTCCAATTCATATACGCTAAACGTTTCACTGCTTTAGTATCTTTTCTTACTTTAAACGATGCTCCGTCTCCAGAGGTAAAACTTCCTATTTGCAGGAAGTTAGCATTATTTGCTACAATAATGTTACCATTGTTCGTTACATTTCCTGTTTTCACAAATGAGTTAACCGTAAGCGTTTTTCCTGTATTAACGGTTATAGTTTTAGACTCAAATGATGAACCATCATAATCTCCATCAATATCGTGACTGGGAAAC
>OGVG01000104.1_pt1 | contig 10470 bp, 7 predicted proteins | sample 1575691 | NCBI WGS metagenome assembly OGVG01 (sample SAMN07581545, study PRJEB24739) | freshwater metagenome | reverse complement strand
AGAACCACAACCTCCTCCAAATACACTTATTCTTAAATAAGTAGCAGTAACTATATTTATAGTGCCAGTGAAAGTTTGATTTGGGGTAGAAGTTCCTATTGCGCCTTCTATTCTATTCCCTAAAGCTTTTCCTTTACCAAATTGATGTAATATAATAGGGTTCATATTATGATGTTGCTAATGATCCGTTTAATCTATAATTAGAAGCGGTTCCAGTACAATAAAACATTGCTGTTAAATCTGTTTTTAAATATCTTCCAAAAGGAGCGCTTGTTGTTGCACCTGAACCATCTACAAATTGTGCAGTATATGCACCAATAACTTCAAAAGTACAGTTAAAATCTGTTCTTAATCCAGCAGGAATTGTAATTGTACAAGATGCTGTAATTCTTACAATCTTATTATGGTAGCTATTATCTATTGTTGTATTTCCAGAAATAGATTTACTTCCTAGTAGTAGAGATTGAGAATAAGAGTCTAATATGTCAGTTCCTCTTATTGAACTATCTACCCAAAATCCTTTACTTCCATATACTTTAACCCATGTTGTATCATTCATCCATATTCCACCACCATAAGTTTCATTATACCACCCGTTAGCACCTGATGATCTAAACCAAGCAGTACATGATATTGATCCTGATACACCTGAATCCCAACCTGCATATATTCTATCACCACCAACAGCACCACTAAATGATGAATATCCAGAGTAGTTGCTTGAATCAAGTATCGTTCTCAATCCTGTCCAAGCAGTATTATTGTACCATGATTTTCTATATTGTATTGTTCCATTTTCACCATTAAAAATCAATTGTGTTTTATCATGAGAATATTTACCTGAAACTTGTAATATTGTACCATAAATACTGTTCATACCAGTTGTTGATGTAGCGATATTATAAACATCTAACAAATGAACCGCACCATCATAATCGTTATATGTATTGCTCCAGTTTGAAGTAGTAACACTTGTAAATCCAACAATTTTGGAAGAAGTATTTGCACTTGTAGCATTTCCTGTAATGTTAATTCCCCAAGTACCTGATGCACCGGTTCCTGTTTTAGTAGGTGCGTAATTATTATAATTACCAGCATGTAACATTATATTTCCTGATGGACCAAGTACTGAATTTGCTCCGCCACTATAATTAAGGTACATATCTATTAAAGCACCTGATGAATTATATGTCTCTAACTCATTACCTGAGCTATAGCTTAGGTAGTTTCCTGATCCACCTGCATCATTTATCCTTGATATACTTATATTGGCTGAACCATTAAATGATACTCCGTTGATTGTACGGGCTGTTTGCAGTGTAGTTGCTGTGGCTGCGTTACCTGTTGTATTTTGATTACCTGCGGCATTCACACCAGGTAAGTCTATGTTGGCTGTTCCATCAAATGAAACCCCCCCTATTGTTCTTGCTGTTTGTAATTTTGTAGCTGTGGCTGCGTTACCTTCTAAATTTCCTACAAAATTATAAGGTGCATATACTTTACCAGATGTAGCGTCTACCTTTAACATTGTGCTATTTGCACTATCCCAAACGTGCCAATAACCCCCTGTATAACCATTTCTATATATGTCAAAAGACCATTCTTGACTATTTGCTGCTTGATTTAATGTGATATTAGTACTTGGGTTCCATGTACCACCGTCACTTCTCCAAAGAGAAGATGCTGCATAACCTCCTACAGTTCCTGCATTATCTGCATAATCAGCCCTATCCACTCTAATACCGTATGTTTGTCCATTTGGTACATAGTACATTACAGCTCTTCCCCATTCACCCGCATTAGTTCTTGCACCATCTGCTGTATATGCTAATTTATAATTACTATCTCCTGATAGAGGATTTAGTTTACTTGCGTTTCCAGATATATTGATTCCCCAAGTACCTGTTGCATCTGTTCCATCTGTTTTTGCATATGTGTTACTATTTGTACTACCATCTGCCATTAAAAATTGTGTAGAAGTACCATTAAGTGTTTTAAAACCAGTTGCTTTGACATTTCCGTTTACTTCTAATTTTTCAGAAGGTGTAGTTGTTCCTATTCCTACATTACTTCCGCTTACTACTAATGCATTTGTACCATATTGACCCATTACAACTGTATTATTAGCGAATGCTTCAATAACAGGTAATCCTGCAATGGTGTTTACTGAAAATAATGAATCCGATAAATCATCAGATACTGTAAATAATCTACCATTATTTCCATCAATTGAAAATAATTCAGTTCTCCCTGTTGATCCTGAGCCATAGAGGTTTAATGACCCAGAAGCATCTTGTGTTATTTTTTCAGTAAAGTTTAATGAACTTGTAAAGCTCATTATACTACTTCCCGGTACTATTCTAATATCTGCCATACTAGTATCTTATTTCTTCCATTGGTGTTGTCCACTCCTCTGTGGACAATATAGTTAATATTTCTTCATGAGTATACTCTACATCCCCTTCCTGGTAGATACTCGGTCTTCCATATACTCCTGCTAGGATTGTATGAGTTATTTCTTCACCGGTTTCAGGATTGATAGTAGTATAGGTTTGATCTTCTAACACTTCATTAATTTCATACTTAACAAAAGTTTTAGTTCCATCTACCGATAGTCTAAGACTTTCTGGTGATGATTCTAATACTTGATTGAAATCGATTGATCCTGTTAAAGTGGTTGGTATTATTAACCATCTTCTATTTGCAAATGTACTCATATATTATAAATATTAACTTAAGTTGAATCTTGTTTTATAGTGTAAATAATTTTGTCTTACTTCTGCTGCTGAGAGTGCTCTTGTATAGAATTTTAGAACTGGTAGTTGTACAGTTGCAAAACTGTCTGCCCATACGTAAGTATGTCCTCCTACCATTACGTTATTACTTCTGTTTTGATTTAGGGAAGGATCGGTAGCAGTATGTACAGTGTCTAGAGCACTGTTGACGTACCACCTGCTCACTGAACCATTCCAGGCATATATCACGTGGTAGTAGCTACTTGTGCTTGTCATAAATTGAGATGTACTGTGATCCATTCCGTTGGCGTGTCCTCCTGCAGTTGTCCAGTATATTAACTGAATAGCTGCAGTATTTAGGTAAAAAGACCATTCCCAATTAGGGTATTCTTTTCCTAAAAACCCTCCTCCTGTACCGCTTCTTTTTATAATAAACTCTATACTAACAGAGTTACTATTATTCCATGAAAGATCGTATCCTGAACTAAAATAATCATTCGTACCATCAAAAGTCATTTGAGCATTTGAATCAAAAGATACATTTGTTAAATCTAAAGTTGAATTTCCTACCAATGGTAAAAGTCCTTGTGTGTTAGATCGTGTTGTAGAAGGTGGTATAATTTGCTCTGGTGAGAATACATGATTACCCTGTGTAAGTGATGCTTTATATAGGTATACTGTATCATATACATTGTATTGATAATACCACATACCCAGGTATAGTGTATTTGTAGATGCATTTGTAGTAAATGTATTATATGCTTGATACCATCCATCTCCTAAATCTATTCTCTTAGCTGTATCAAATACTCCAACTTCTGTAATATAACTTCCTCCATTATATTCGTATCGATACATAAAATTAGGATGTGTATATCCTGATTTAGTTTTATATATTATAGAATAGGTATATAATGTGTTTCCCGATACTCCTGTTGTTATGCCCCAATTTCCATATCTCCATAATGATGGGCAGCAGTTTGAAGCTCCAGTATTCCATATATCTACATACTGTACTTCTCTAGTTCCTATGGCAGGAATATTTACCGTAGTAGTTCCTACGGTTGTTTTAAAATCAGAAGCATTTTGATTGCCCACCCAAGCAACTGGTGTTCCTGTTACATTGTATCCCGGTTTCCCTATATACGAATTTCTAGTATCTGCTACATCATAAGCAAACACCGATCCTGATGTGACTGTTTTTCCGTATCCTTGTGCTACTGCCATATTAACTTAAATTAAAACGTGTTTTGTATTGTTGGTAGTTTTGTTTTACTTCTTGTGCTGTTAGTGCTCTGTTATACATTTTAGTTAACGGTATTTCCCCGGTAAAATATCTACTATAACTTCCGGCATATTCATACTGCCCAATATATCTAGTTTTAAGAGCACTAAAAGCTGCTGTCCAAACATTTCCTACATGGTCACCGCCTTCGGCAACACCATTTACATAAAACCTCATGTTTGTTCCTCCAGCATCTTGTATAAAAGCTATATGGTAGTATTGATTTGAATTAAAAACTGTACTCCCAAATTTCCAATACCCAGGAGATACATTCCATACTGCCATTTTACCGCCTAGTATAGCTAACCAATTTGCATTAAAATCATCAGCTTCTGCAGAATTAAAATGCTGTAATGTACTAGCAGAGTTTGTTTTAAATACATATTCCGCTGTCCATCCTTGATTAGCTTGTGAAATTGTAATATCAGAACCTAAATCAATACGGTCATTCGTACCATCAAATACCATTTGAGCATTTGAATCAAAAGATACATTTGTTAAATCTAAAGTTGAATTTCCTACCAATGGTAAAAGTCCTTGTGTTACTGAACGAGTACCGTTTACAAATGGAGTTGCATGAGATTTTTGTTCAGATTGTGCATATACCATGTAGAAAACTGTACCTGTTGTAAGTGCTTCTGCAGCCCAGTAGGGAAAATTGTCATTATTTGGAGCAGTTACTGTATACTGTACATATTGCCAGTCACCTGTTAAAGTAAATGACTGTACTATCCCTCCCCACTGTGTATTACCTCTAAAAGTTCCTGTTCCTTTTACCCAAGCTGATAATGTATACTGGTTCCCTGTTGTATACTTTCCAGAATTATATTGATGGAAATGTGAGTATGCTGATGTTGCATTCTTCGTCAGTTTCAGAGCGTTTATTGTTTTTCCGAAAGGTCCAGTTACAGCTTCTGTAGTGTAGGTTACATTTCCGTCCCATGAACCAAAGGTCCATCCTGTAGTTCCGTTGGTGAAGTCTGGGTTTGTATACTGGTTAGTTGTAGGCTCCCCTATATAGCTATTTCTAGTATCACCTGTATCGTAAGCGAATACTAAATTACTTTCTCCTAATGTATTTGGTCCTCCTGCTGTTGGCATATTATATAAATCTTGACTTTAAAGCGTTATAATTTTGCAATACTTGAGCTGCTGTTAAAGCTGTTCCTCTGTACATAGAAAGAGCTGCTATACTTCCGTTGTAATACCCTGCCCAACTTCCTGCTATTCTGTCTACAGGATTATTATTTCCTGATGTTGAATTAGCAACTGATGTGTCTAATACTCCATCTACGTACATATCCATTGTGTAGTTTGCATAGTTTACCCAAGTTAACATACGCCATGTATTGTTATTTACTGTAGCATTTCCTAGCTTCTGTGACCATGCATTATTTTGATATGTCCAGTACACTATTCTACTATTATTAACCCCCATCATAGAGTATACTGGTCCTCCGCTTGAATTTGATAGAATAGATCCTGCTCCTAAATCATTTACTGTAGTAGAAGTTTTTGTCCAAACATTAACAGTCCATGCAAGATTCCCATTTCCTAAAGTAATAGCATAATTTCCTCCTAATATTTCTACATAATCATTACTTCCATCAAATGTAAAATTTGAAGAAGGAGGTGTATTGTTAAAAGTAGGATTATTTGTTAATAAACATCCAGGTGCATTCTTAATTAAATTATTCCAAGAAGTTCCACTTCCTGAATATGATTTAGGTTTTACTGCATCTATATAGAATGTTAACCCTTCTGTAAATCCTGGTATGTCTGGTCCGTATATTAGTCCCATAACTTCCTATTTATCAAATTCTGTTACTAATTTCTCTATATCTTTTCTTTCCGCAAATACGGTATAGAAGCAGTTTATCTCATTATCCGATCCTACCGTGATAGTAGTGTCTGATACTGTTTCTACCCATAGGTCTTGTTTCTTACCTATTGGTGTTAGGTTTACTGTGATTGTATCTTCATGTACAAGAGCATGCCAGTGGTCTGGAAGTGTAATTATTCTACTGTTTGTTAGTTTTCCTCTAAAATATACTGAATGTTCAGGTCCTTCTAACACTCCGTACTGAAGTTTTTTTCCTTGTTTGGTTGGGTGATCTATAATGAAGGATTTAACTGTTGCGGTTAATGTTCCACCTACGTTAAAGGTAGTTCCATTCCAGGTTAAATTAGAATCTGAATCTTGAGTTGTTGTACCACTCCATACTGCTATTCTATTATCTGCCCCTGTTCCTGTTACTGGATTTGTAAGTGCTAATTGAAAAGCACTTGCATGATTTCCATCTAATAAATCTGCATCTAATCCTGAACCAGCGCCATCGTTCCCTGAATGCCATACATTATTTAAATCAAACCTTTTAGCACTATTTGAATAGTAGGAAATACTACCATCACCTTCCCAATTAAATCCAGTGTCATTATCCCCAATAGCTAAAGATATGGAAGGAGATAATCCGTGATTACCACTTAAGTTTATAAAAGCCTTTCCTCTTGATGTAATATCTCCATAAAAAGCAGCCTCATGTGTAGTACCATTAAATGCTGTTATAATATTATATTGCCCATCATATATAACAGTATTATTTCTATTACCATTACCGCTTGAATATGCTATGTTTAAATCATTACCTGCACCTATATGTTCAATACTATCATCACGTAAACGTATCCTTGGAGCATTTATATCACCTGAAAAAATTGCTGATGTACCGGAAAATATTGGTGCTGTTATAGTTCCAGGGAATGAAGTATTTCCCGCTCCATCTAATAATACAGCTGTTCTAGTTAAGGAACTAAAAACTCCAGTATATTGTCTCACATATATTGGTTCATTTCCATCATCTGCTGTAGCTATTTCTAAATAACCTGCGTTGCTTGCGGTATTGGATCCTATTACTCTCCAATAATCATTATCTCCAATATTTCCTTGAATGCCTCCTACATTATTACTAAAATTGATAACTGAATTGAATGTTTTAGCTCCTGTGATTGTTTGAGTAGTACCTGTTGTGACATAATTACTTAAATCTGAAGATTTTAAGTATCCTGCAGAAGCATGATTACCCCATCCATATGCGGTATCCCAGTTAGATATATTTGTAGAAGAAAAATCACCTGCATGCCATACTCTATATAAATTATCAGTAGCATAAAAATTACCATCTGCATAAACATCTACAGTTCCACCAGATGATGAAAAACCAAATCTTGAATTTCCTCCTGCAAATGAATAGCCAGGATAACCTCCAGTACCTGCCCATGCAGATGTACTAAAACTTGTTAATGGCGCAGGCAAAGTTGCAGATGTTAAGTAACCTTGTGTAGCATGATTACCCCATCCGTAAGCTGTATTCCAATTAGACACAGAAGGAGAATTAGTAGTTATTTCTTCTCTCCAACCTGGTGAATAGGTTCCATTTTGTTGGTCATTATAAATAAATACTCTACCTGCTGATGTTGTAGTGGAAGTAGTTGGGCAAGTTATTCTAATAGTTTTGTGAGTAGCATTAGAAAAAGACTCTACAATAGTTCCTGCTAATTCTATACCTCCAAAAGCATCTACTATATTACTGTTACCTGCATAATTCCAAGAACCTCTAGCAATAGAATGAGGCTGATTAAAAAATCCTATACTTGTTAGATGGTTAATAAAATCTGTAGTAGTCCAATCAGCACCAGTACCAAATTGAATTTCTCCAAAATTCTTATATTCACTACTATTTACAGAATCAGTAATACCGTACCCAGCAAGAGTTGTAGGTTTTGATGTTAATGATGCAAAAGTATGGGTATGTGTAGTTACTGAATATGTGTTATTATTTGTACTACCATCTGCCATTAAGAACTGTGTAGAAGTTCCTCCTGATTTAATAAAAGATGTTGCTTTTACATTACCAGAAACTTCTAATTTTTGAGTTGGAGTTCCAGTTCCGATTCCAACATCCCCAGAATTAGTTATTCGCACTAGTTCTGTTAAAGTTCCCGATGCTACGTTTGCAGATGTTATTGTAGAAGTAGATAGTTTTGAAAAGATAATCGGCTGACTGGAATTTGTTGTAATTTGAGCTTGATATCCACTTTTTTTAACAAATCCAAGGTTTCTATCATTTCCAATAATAATAGCAGAATTGTCTATTGGATTTTCTATTGTTCCGCTTACTGTTAGCTTTTCACTTGGTGAAGTAGTTCCTATACCTACATTACCATTCGTATTACTAATGTTTAACATGTTCAGGTAAGCACTTGTTCCTAAAGATAAATCCTGATAATGACCAACAATAGATACTCCACCAAGTAGTCTCATTTGATTTATTCCACTATTACCAACATATAGTTCAAATTTAGCTGTTCCTGACGAGTCTGATACTTTCCATCCTAAGTTAGAAGAATCTGATATATAGAAAGGCCAGCCATCTATCGATTTATTACCAGCTCCTACAATCATATTTCCATTAACATCTAATCTAGCACTTGGTGAAGTTGTTCCTATTCCTACGTTGCCACTTGCATCAATACGCATACGTTCTAAATAAGAACTATTGTACCAAATATGATTACCATTTCTTGCGTAACTTCTAATATCAACCGGGTTAGAAAGCGTAGCTCTATCTATTGCCTCAAATATAATACTGTCTGAAGTTGTTGAAATGTCTATTTGAGCAGCGCCTTGTTTTAATGTCAATAAGCCAAATGGACTTGTTGTTCCAATACCTACATTTGTTCCATTATCATAAATTAAACTATTACCAATTGCCCCACTTGCAGTAAATTTAGGAATGTAGTTTACTGTCCCAGCTATACCATTACTAACTGAAATTACACCATTCCCATCTATAGAAATACCTGAACCTATTTTAACACCTCCTAAAACAGATGCACTTGCAATAGGTAAATTATAAGTTGTTCCTGCATTTATTGTAGCTGTTTTAGATATTCCATTTATTGTTAATGTTAATGTAGAACCGCTATATGATAAAGATGCTGCATTCCAAATTGAATCATCATATAATTGTTTCCAAGATTTGTTTGTTATATTTTCTACACCATTAGAACTTCTATAATACATTCCTGAGTTTAGTTCTGTATTAACAGCGATTTGTGCTGACCATCTCTTACCTGTGTCATTTTTTTCCCAATCTAAATTCATAACATGGGTCCAGCCTGTAATTCCTGATGAAGTTGTCATTGATGTCCAGTTACCTGTTTTACTAACAGGTGTGTCTGTTTGGTAAATCGCCTCAACAAAAGATTTACTACTTACACTTCCGTCCGCCATCAAGAACTGCGTAGATGTTCCAGTAGGAGTTTTAAAACCAGTTGCTTTTACGTATCCATTTACTTCTAATTTTTCAGAAGGTGATGTTGTTCCTATACCTACAGTTTCCGCTGTAATTGTACCATTAGGATTTAGTATTATTTTATCAGTTGTTTGTTCACCTATTTTTAATATTTGGTATAGTTTATTTGTTGTAAAGTTTGAAACAAAAGATGAATGTTTATTAAATTCAGGTCTACGTAATTTCCATTCTATTTGTGTGTGTGTGTGTGTGTGTAAGTGCGTGTGCATGAATGGGTTTACATGTGTGTGTGTGTGTTCTGGTGTATGTATGTGTGAGTATGTGTGCATGTGAGTGCGTGTTTGCTCACAATGAATGGGGATTGATTGCTGCACGTATTTTGCAGGCTTTGGGCGGTTGTGTGGGCGTGGTGATTGCACGAGCAGCCATTCGTGATCGCTTGGATTTGCAAACGTCCGCTCAAGCTTTTTCGAGCATGATGATTGTGATGACCATTGCACCCATTATTGCACCTACGCTGGGTGCATGGATACTTAAATGGATGAATTGGGAAGCGATTTTTGTGGTGCTGACCTGCGTTGGAATCATTTGCTGTTTATGTGTGCATTTCTTTTTTAAAGAAACTTTAGCCAAAGAACGCCGTTTAAATTTGAGCTTTCAGCAAGTCCTGACCTTATATTTCGCAATTTTAAAAGATCGTGATTTTCGTTTTCCAATGTTGGCAGGCTGTCTGACAGGTGGGGCATTGTTTTGCTATATCAGCGGTTCAAGTGCGCTCATGATGGATCAATATGGCTTGAGTGAAACGGCTTTTGCTTATATTTTTGGTGCCATTGCCCTTGGTATTATGTTGTTTTCGACCCTAAATAAAAAAATCAGTGGAAAATTGGGCGTGTTGCAACGCTTAAAACTAGGCAGCTTCATTCAACTGAGTGGTACGGTCATTCTATTGCTTGCAGGTAGTTTGGGGTATGCACCTTTGGCATTGGTCATGCTCGGCTTATTTCTTGCAGTGTCTGGGATTGGTTTTACAGGCCCGAATGCCATGGCGCTGGCAATGGCAAAACAAGGCGCACTGGCTGTTCCAGCTCGTGCGATCATGGGCAGTGTGCAATATCTATCGTGACTGGGAAAC
>OGVG01000103.1_pt1 | contig 10495 bp, 8 predicted proteins | sample 1575691 | NCBI WGS metagenome assembly OGVG01 (sample SAMN07581545, study PRJEB24739) | freshwater metagenome | reverse complement strand
CGCTTTTCAAAGACGTTCTGCTTCTGCATTTTTTACATTCATAACTCAGTCTGCTCTTAATCCAAAAATGTTCCGTGCTTCCACATTTACAAGTCACACCAATTTTATCCCTCTCGGATTTGAAATGGTTTCTGCAATCTTCCTCTGTTCCAAAATGCGCTGAAAAACTAAATAAGTTCATCTGTAATTATTTGATTTTGAGCAAATATACAAAAATTATGAGACATTACGGATATTCAAAATAATCTTTTTCTAAAATTAATATAAAAAGAATTTATAAGTACTTTTTTATACTTTATAGAAGTAATATATTCTAATTTGATTTATTCATATGAATTTGATTTTCTTATCTTTGAAAGAAATTATAACCTGATGCTCAATAAATCTACACTTTCTGAAAGAGATATCTGCACCAAGTACATTACACCTGCATTAGAAAAAGCAGGTTGGGACAAAAATTTACAAATATTAGAAGAAGTAGGTTTTACAAATGGGAGGATTTATGTGCGAGGAAAACTTACGGCAAGAGGAAAAAGAAAGAGAGCAGATTATATTCTTTATTATAAAACAAATATCCCTATTGCAATTATTGAAGCTAAAGATAATAATCATTCTGTACGTTCTGGAATTCAACAAGCATTAGATTACGCTAATACATTAGATATTCCTTTTGTTTTTAGTAGCAACGGAGACGGTTTTCTTTTTCATGATAAAACTTCAAATAATGAAAATTTAGAAACTGAAATTGCATTAAATGACTTTCCTTCTCCTGAAGAATTATGGAATAAGTATAAAAATTTTAAGGGTTTTTCAACACCAGAAGTTAATAAAATTGTTGAGCAAGATTACTATTTTGATTCCAGTGGAAGAGCGCCTAGATATTATCAACAAATTGCCATTAATAGAACTGTAGAAGCTGTTGCGAGTGGTAAAGACAGACTGTTGCTTGTAATGGCAACTGGTACAGGTAAAACTTATACTGCATTTCAAATTATACATAGGTTATGGAAAAGTGGTGCAAAAAAAAGAATATTATTTCTTGCTGATAGAAATGCACTAATAGACCAAACTAAAAGGGGAGACTTTAAGCATTTTAAAGATAAAATGACCGTTATCAAAAACAGAAAAATTGATAAAAGTTATGAAGTCTATTTAGCATTGTACCAAGGACTTTCTGGTTCAGATGAAGACGCGAATGCTTATAAAAAATTTTCTAAAGATTTTTTTGATTTAATCGTTATTGACGAGTGTCACAGAGGAAGTGCAAAAGAAGATAGTGCTTGGAGAGAAATTCTAAATTATTTCAACAAAGCAACTCATATAGGGCTTACTGCAACACCTAAAGAAACCAAAGATGTTTCTAATATTGAATATTTTGGAGAACCAATTTATATCTATTCTTTAAAACAAGGTATTGATGACGGTTTTTTAGCACCTTATAGAGTAATCAGAGTAAATCTAAATGTGGACGTAGAAGGTTGGAGACCAGATGTTGGAAAAAAAGATAAAGACGGACAAGAAGTAGAAGATAGAATCTACAATAGAAAAGATTTTGATAGAAATTTAGTAATCGATGAAAGAACAAATATCGTTGCAAAAAAAGTTACTGAATTTCTTAAAGGGTATGACAGATATGCTAAAACCATAGTTTTTTGTAACGATATAGACCATGCAGAAAGAATGAGAACAGCTTTAATTTCTCATAATGCTGATATTGTTATTCAAAACGATAAATATGTAATGCAAATTACAGGTGATAATGAAGAAGGAAAAAGAGAACTAGATAATTTCATAAATCCCGAAGAAAAATTTCCTGTGATTGCTACAACTTCAGAATTGATGACAACTGGTGTCGATGCACAAACTTGTAAATTAATTGTTTTGGATAGTGAAATAAAATCGATGACCAAGTTTAAACAAATTGTGGGTAGAGGAACTAGAATTAATGAAGATTTTAATAAACTTTATTTTACTATTCTTGATTTTAGAAATGTTACCGATTTATTTGCGGATAAAGAATTTGATGGAGACCCAATAAGAATAAAACCGGTCTCACAAGATACTGATCTTATAACTATTATTGATGAAGAAGAAACTGACGACACTACCATAATTGACAATGATGGTGAAAAAATAGATTTTGTAAAATCAGATGTAAGAAAACCACAAGTAAATGAAGATAGAGAAAATTATAGAAAAAAAATCTATGTAAATGGCATTGATGTTTCTGTATTAATAAGTAGAGAAATGTATTTTGATAATAATGGTAAACCTATTACTACAAGCTTAAAGGATCATACCAAAGAAATTATTAAAGGACAATTTGCTTCATTAGATGATTTTCTACAAAAATGGAATAATGCAGAAAAAAAAGAAGTAATAATCAAAGAATTACAAGAAGAAGGTGTGATGATAGAAGCTTTGCAAGAAGCAGTAGATAGAGATGTAGATTTGTTTGATTTAATTTGTCATGTTGCTTTTGATCAACCACCTTTAACGAGAAAAGAACGAGCTAATAATGTAAAAAAACGAAATTATTTTACAAAATATGGTGAACAAGCTCGTAGAGTATTAGAAACTCTTTTAGATAAATATACTGATGAAGGAGTTACAAATTTAGAAAGTTTAGAAGTTTTGAAAGTAAAACCATTGGCTGATTACGGTTCTCCTATGGAAATTATTAATAAGTTTGGTAATAAAGAAAATTACCTAAAGGCAATTAAAGAATTAGAAGAAGAATTATATAAAATAGAAGCTTAATATGTGTGAGATTTCTGATGAATTGAAACTTTGTACTTGCTCTAATGCTGAGGAATTAGAAAATTATTGGGTGCTTTATCGTTATAATAAAGACAAGAATGAATTGATTGTTGGGGAAATTCTTCTTCCTAGAATAATTACTTTGGAGGAAATTAGAAATAAAGATATTCTATTAGCTCTTTTGAATAAAAATAATTGCTTTGATTTTGAATATCAACCACAAAATAAAGACAGACTTTTAATTAGTCTTCTAGATTCTGCTAATAAAGACTTTGATGAAGAATATTCTGAAAGCATTGCTTATGGTTATGAATATAAAAACGGAAAATGGAAAATAAAAGATTATGAAACTTTTGAATGGTACGAAAAATATGATGGAATTCTAGAAGGGAAGATTGAAAATTTATATAAAATGAAGAATTAATGAAAGTAGATTTAGCAAGTTTAGCAGAAAATTATACTGCCGAGCTCATCAAGAAACTTTCAAAAATGAAAGAGTATTCTTCAAATACTAATTTTGAGAAAATAGATTTTCATTATCAGCAGCAAGAAAATTGTAATCTTGATTTTGCAACAGATAAAAAAGATGTACTTTACTTTTTTAAAATTTCAAATGATATAATAGCATCAAAAAATATTTGTAAAATCATTCAAAAAAAGAAATCAAAGAAGAATTCTGTAAAATATCCAAAAGTTAATTCAGAGAATGTAGAAATTAATGGCGTGGAAAATAAAATATTATACATAGGTAAATCAAGCACTGGATTTCATAAACGCTTGAAAGATCATCTAGGTTTATCATCTGCAAGTACTTATTCTTTACAATTAAAAACGTGGCTAGAAGATGAAAATCTTATGAAAGTAAAATTGGAATTGTACTATTTACCATTTAATTTTGCGAGTTTGGAAGATGGTTTTGATAAAAATGAAATTTTGGAACTTATAGAATCTTCTTTACATTATCATTATAGACCAATTTTAGGTAGATCAGGACACTAATGAAAGCAGAATTTCTAAAATATCAAAAGCTTTTCACAGAATTTAACAAGCTTGATAAAATGGAAGATACGTTCGTAACCTTTATGGAATTATCTGGCTATCCTCATTTTGAAAACGTATGTAGTAACATTTTAAGCTTTTATTTTGACACTCAACAGAAACATGGTTTAAAAGATTTAGCAATAAAATCTCTATTGCAGTGTATTCCTGAATCTGATTATGGTTTTGGAGAAATTTACACAAAAGAAGTTCATAGAGAATATGGTATAAAAGATCTTAAAAGAATAGATTTAGTAATAGATTGTAATGATTTTTGTGTAAGCATAGAAAATAAAATTTTCCATTGGTTGCATAATGACTTAGCCATTTATGAATCTGAAATCAATAAAAAGTTCCCCAATCAAAAAAATTACCACATTGTTCTTTCACTTAAAAAAGAAAATGTCACAGGACGTTTTGTAAGCATTACTTACGAACAATTTTTTAATCGGTTAAAATCCAATCTAGGACATTATTCAATAGAAGGGAATAATACCTACATAATCTATCTTTTAGATTTTATAAAAACCATTGAAAATCATTACAAAATGACAGATGTAAATAAAGAAATGTTTCAGTTTTTAATTTCTAATCAAGAAATTATTAATGAAATAGAAACAGAAAAAAATAAATTAAAAAATTTACTTATTGGAACTGTAAATAAAATTTCTCAAAGAATTGAGTTTGAAAACCCAAATTTTTATAAAAAATGGATATACCAAAGAAATGTAATTGTTCATGATTTTAAATTTGATGATTATATTGTGGGAGTAGATTTATGGATTGATTATAATTTTTATGCAATGGATATTTTTGTAAGAAGTAACGAAAAATATTACCAATTTTTGAATCAACTTGAAATTTGTAAAAATAATTCTTTAAAAGAAAACACAAGAGGTTACGATATCATCAAAAGAAAAATTAATTTTTTTGATATCAACGAAGATGAATTAGTGAATGAAGTTGAAAATATATTAAAACAAGTAAAACTATAATGGCAAATATAAAAGGAGTACTAGATTCCATCAGGAATATTATGAGACAAGACATCGGGCTAAATGGCGATGCACAACGCATTGAACAATTAGGTTGGATGCTTTTTCTTAAAATATTTTCAGATAAAGATGTAGAACTAGAAACGTTGGTAGATGATTACGTAAGTCCTATTCCTAAAGAACTACACTGGGAAAATTGGGCTAAAGATGATGAAGGAATGACAGGAGAAGAGCTTTTAGAATTTGTAGATAGAAAATTAATTCCTACACTTCGAAATTTGAAAATCGGAATTAATAATGACACAAGCAGTAAAAGAGCCATTTTAGTAAGAGAAGTTTTTGAGGGAAACCACAACTATATGAAAAGTGGAACACTCATAAGACAAGTCATCAATAAGCTAAATGAAATAGATTTCAACGTTGCAAAAGACAGACACGCTTTTGGAGAACTCTACGAAACCATGCTCAAAGAACTGCAAAGTGCAGGTAAAAGTGGAGAATTCTATACACCAAGAGCTATTACAGGTTTTATTACCGAAATGATTGCTCCAAAACTAGGAGAGAAAATTTTGGATCCAGCCTGTGGAACCGGAGGATATCTTACTTCAGCCATCGAAATTCTAAAAAATCAAGCCAATAATGTAGAAGACAGAAAAAGTATTGCCGAAAATATTATGGGTTGGGAATACAAACCTTTGCCTTATCTTTTAGCCACTACCAATTTAATTTTGCACGATATAGAAGTTCCCAACATTCGTTTTGGAGATGCACTAGATCAACCTTTGTCTAATTTTACCGAGAAACACAGAGTAGATGCTATTTTGGCAAATCCGCCTTTTGGTGGAATTGTTTCTAATAACAACGAAAACAATTTTCCACAAACGTACAGAACCAAAGAAAGTGCAGATTTATTTCTGATTTTGATGATTCATTTACTGAAAATGGGAGGTAGAGCTGGTATTGTTTTACCAGATGGTTCTCTTACTGGTGATGGTGTAAAACAGCGTATACGCCAAAAATTATTAGAAGATTGCAACTTGCACACCATTATCAGATTGCCTAATTCTGTATTTCAACCGTATGCTACAGTAGCTACCAATCTTTTATTTTTTACCAAAGGCGAAAAAACCAAAGAAGTTTGGTATTACGAACACCGTTTACCAGAAGGGCAAAAAGCCTACAACAAAACCAAACCCATACAGCAAAAAGAATTTGAACCCATAAAAAAATGGTGGAATAACCGTGTAGAAAGTGATATTTGTTGGAAAGTAGATATACAAACCATTGTAGATAGAAACTATGATTTGGATATTAAAAACCCTATCAAACATGAAGAAGTGCACGAATACAGCAGTGCAGAATTAATGGAACTTTTGCACCAATCTTTTGATAAAAGCAATGGATTGTTGAACCAATTAAAAGAAGCGGTGAAGTAATGGAATTCAAGAAATATTTTTTGAAAGATTTGTTGGAAAATTTTTCTGTTAGAGCTAAAGATTATGGAGGAGCTTCAAATTTGGAATTTCTTGGCGTAAGTAATGAAGATGGTATTGTACAATCTAAATATGCCGCAGAAGAAAAAGCTGAAGATTATAAAATTATAGAAAAAGGTTGTTTTGCATATAACCCTTATCGTATAAATGTTGGTTCTATTGCTTATTTTGCTGAAGATATAAAAGGTTTAATAAGCCCTGCATATGTAATTTTTAAAACTAAACCTAATAAAATAAATGATAAGATTCTGCTAAAATTTTTAAAATCTTCAGAAGGATTAAGACAGATAAAACTCAATGCAAGAGGTACTGTTAGACAGGCATTACGCTTTGAAGATTTATGTAAAATAGAGATTTCCATTCCTGAATATGATGAACAAGAATTGTTGATTTCTAATATTGAAAATGTTGAAATAAAAAATGAATATGTTTCTTCAGAACTCACCATTCAGCTTAACCTAATTAAACAACTTCGTCAATCATTTTTGCGTGAAGCCATGCAAGGGAAATTGGTAAGTAACAAAACCAAAGACAGTAAAACAGGTGCAGAACTTTTAGCAGAATTACAAACCGAAAAAGAAAAACTCATTAAAGAGAAAAAAATAAAAAAATCTAAACCTTTGCCTCCTATTTCAGAAGAAGAAATCCCTTTTGAAATTCCTGAAAACCTAAAATTAATAAGATTAGGTGAAATAGCAAATATAGAAAAAGGGAAAATTGGTATACAAAAAGCCATTAAAGGAATCTATCCTTTAGTTGTTACAAGTGAAGAAAGGTTATCTTCTAATGAATATCATTTTGAAGGTGCTTCTGTGATTGTACCGCTTGTTTCGAGTACTGGACACGGACATGCTTCTATGAAAAGAATACATTATCAAGATGGAAAATATGCAGTAGGAAATATTTTGGGAGTAATTCAAACTTATTTACCTAACTTTTTCAATACACGATTTTTGTTCAATTATCTAGATTACTATAAGGAACAATTTTTTGTAGAAAAAATGAAAGGTGCTGCAAATGTAAGTCTAAAATTATCATCAATTCAGGAAACTCCAATTCCTGTTATTCCAATATCAGCACAAAATAAATATGAGGAATTGATGCAGTATTGCGATCAATTAGAAACCTCTGTAAAAAAGAGCCAAAAACTAAATGAACAACTTCTGCAACAAGTATTAAGAGAAGCACTGCAACCTAAAGACAAAGAAGTGGTTTTGCCATTGGTAGCAGAAGATAGGGAAGAGTATAGTAAGACAAAAGTTGTAGAGTTAAAACCAACAAATGTAGATTATTATAAAAGGAGCGTTTTAGCTGCTGAACTAGTTTGGCAACTTCACAAAGAACCTACTTTAGGACATTTAAAATTACAAAAACTTATATATCTCTGCCAAAAAACTTCTGAAATGCAATTGCCAACTAATTTTTTAAGGCAAGCAATGGGTCCTTATGATAATAGATTAATGAGGTCTATTGACAAACAGTTTTTAGAAAAAAAATGGTTTTCATATAATAAACAAAGTAGTTTAAAATATCTTCCATTAGAAAAAGCAGGAGAACATCAAAAAGATTTCTTAAATTATTTTTCTAATGAACAAGAGAATATTCAATTTCTTATTGATAAATTTAGAAAAGCGAAATCAGATTCCATAGAAATAGTTGCCACACTATATGCTTGTATTGAAAGAATATTAGAAGAAAAATCTATCTTTTCCGAAGGTTTATTAATTAAGTATTTCTATGAATGGTCAGATGAAAAGAAAAAATTCAGTGAAATAGAAGTAAAAGAGAAATTTGCTAAAATGATTAAAACAGGAATTATACCAAAAGGATTTATGTAATTTAATAACAATAATCATGGCTACAATTGAAAACATCAAAGAATTTCTAGAAGAAATAGAAAATTTAGAATCAAACAATAATTTATTTTTTAGAGTACATGAAGATGAAACTTATCTTTTAGAACCAGGTGTTTATAGAAAAGATAATACTACGAAGAAAAACTTAATTGAACACGAAGACGTAATTTACAGAGAAGTAATATCAAAAGCTCCCCAAGATTTTTCAGGAAAAAACACTTTAGAATCTTTAGCTTTGATGCAACATTATGGTGTTCCTACAAGAATTCTTGATTTAACAGAAAGTGCATTAGTGGCTTTATATTTTGCCTGCTCTAACAGTAAGAACGATGACAAACATGGTGAAGTAATTGTTTTTGATATTCCTACAGAAAGTGTAAAATATTATAATAGCGACAGAGTTACAATTTTAGCTAATCTCGCCAAGTGTGAAAAAGATTTCAATTACAACAAATTTATCATTGATAATAAAATTAGTGAGATTAAAAAACTTGAGAAAAAGAAAATAGACACAAAACTTTATGATAAAATAAGAGATTTTGATATTGATGTCTTTACATTTTTAATGGATAAAAATGAAGAAATAATTGAAGAGTTTGAAGATGATATTCTTTTTAAAAACTTTGATGAAAATCTTAAAAAGTATATGAGTATATATGATAAAAAGTTTACAATCAAATTTGATGCAATTTTTATAAATTCATACGTTGAGCATATACAAAACCATATCAGAAGTGAGATTAATAAAGAAATAACTAATGCTAATGAAATGTATTTTGGCAAATTATTGCATAATATAAGAGAAGATAAGTCTTATTTTGATGCCATTATAAATCCACTTGATTTACCAAAAGTCTTTGCTGTAAAACCCAAGTTAGACAATCCAAGAATAGTTAGACAACACGGAGCCTTTTTAATTTTCGGAATTAAAGAAACACACTTTGTCGGTTTTGGAGACTATAAACCAATGGCAGAATTAAATACTGATTGGATATTAAGAGGTAACCCTCATAAAGAAAGAATAATTATTGATAAAGATTCTAAAGATAAAATTAGAAAAGAATTAAATACACTTGGTTTTAATCAATCTACACTTTTTCCAGAAATAGATAAAGTTGCAGAATATGTGAGAGATAAATATAAATGATAATTTTCAAACCAAAAACTAACTTTTTCCATGTCAACCATTTTAAAAAACAGCGAAAGTCTTTATCCATTTTTTGGAAATAAAATGTCTTTTATTCGTGGGCTAGATCCATTAGGTTTGCAAAATAATTCTGAAGCCACTTTTGCAATGTTGCTTCCTGGCCTCAATAATGTTACAGGAAGATTGCGTTACTATTCTTTTTACTGTTGGTTATTAGATCTTTACAGTAAAATGGTAAAAAGTACTGATCCCAAAAAGCAAGAAGCATTTTTAAGAAAAGGAGAATATTTATTAGCACTTATTACCGTAAATTCTGGGGTTGTTTTTGATCATATTCCAGGAAGCAATTATTCACTTATTGTACTTAATTCATCTAAAGATTCTATTGATCTTAATAAAGGAATTTATAAGGAAAACGGACAAACAGAAGGTTCTTATTGGAAATATTCTAACGGTGCTTTCGGACAGTATTATTCTGCATCACTTATTTCTATGGGAATAATTATGACAAGAGATGATGACAGTAGATTGTATTTTAGAAGTAATGCAGAAGATTCTAATTTCATAAGTGGAGAAAAACTAGCAATTGCTTTCGATGAAAATTTACGAATAGAGGATAAAGAAATTTTTATTGATTGTTTAAAAACTGGGAAAGTAAGCAAAGAACAATTAATCACGCTTTCACGTTCTTTTAATGCAATGGAAATTCCGCAAAAAACGGATGAGTCAAAACTTCTTTACGAGATGTTGGTACAACAAGACTTTCCATTAATTGTTGAAGAGGAATACAAAACATTTCATAGAAAAGAAACCATAAAAGCGGTTTTATATTTCTTTAATTCAGAAAATAAAGATTTAAAAAAATCAACCATCAATTTTACCTCGCATCTTTATTATAATTCTGAAAATCTAAATCAATTAAATAATGAGACATTGTTTGGTTGGTATTACTATCAGTTTAATGATTATTGGCAATTTTCTTGCACCGCTATTTTCAATGGTTTATTGAATAATTTACATTATGATTTTGGATTACAAAATGTTCGTTTAAGTGATTTTATACATCAACAATCTGAAGAAATTACAGATTTAATTTATGCTTCCTTCCATCTATCAAATGAGGTTATCGTGACTGGGAAACAGATCGGAAGAGCACACGTCTGAACTCCAGTCACTCCGCGAAATCTCGTATGCCGTCTTCTGCTT
>OGVG01000102.1_pt1 | contig 10521 bp, 8 predicted proteins | sample 1575691 | NCBI WGS metagenome assembly OGVG01 (sample SAMN07581545, study PRJEB24739) | freshwater metagenome | reverse complement strand
CATTCACTATTACAACAATGATAGAATAAGACTCAATCTCAAAGGAAAGAGTCCGGTACAGTACCGAACTCTTTCCTTTGAGAATATTGTTTAATTTTGTCTAAACTTTTGGGTGCAGTCTATTTTTTTTGGACGGATTTTTTATTTCTTAATACATTTCAATCTATCAAAAATATCATTAATTTCAATCCCTTGCCAGTATGAAAAATTTAAAATATAATCGCCATCATCAGAGAATTCACTTTTTTTGTCAATAATCCCAATTTCATCTCCAATTTTAATTTCATCATCTTTTTTAAAGTTTGTAGAATTCAAATCAGAATAAACATAAAATTCATTATCCCCTTTTCTAACAAGAATACTTAAAAGATTGCCTGTAAAAATTATACTATAAACTTTTCCTTCCGAAATAGAAATTACTGAAATTGGTTTCTCAGAATGAACATTTGTTGATTTGCTTGGATTGGAACCTTCATAAATATTCCAACAATCTCTTTTTGTTCTAAACTCATAAGATTCACTATAATAAGTCACTCCATTTTCCACAGGACAATCTATTTTTTGAGAAAAACAAAACACGGAAACTAATAAAAAAACAACGGTTAAAAATTTCATGTCACTAAATTAAAAATATAAACTCATAATTTCTCCCAATAAAACATTAAACTATTCCTAAATTTCTTTTTTTATGATAGTTCGCAATTTGTTATAAATGAAAAAAAATTTGCAGCGAAGCGACTTTGCGAGCCTTAAAAAAAGTATTATAATAAAAAGCTTTGCGAACTTTGCGTGAAAACCAATTAACATATAATCAAAGTTTTTTAAACATATTTTTTATTTCAAAAAAAAATCAAGAAATTAGTAAAATTAATTTCAAACTAATGAAACCATACATCGCCATCAATGCTTCTGCCGGTTCTGGTAAAACCTACACTTTGGTTCAAAGAGTGTTGATGATTTGCCTTGAAAATCCTTATCAAAAAGACGCTATTCGTCATATTTTAGCGCTCACTTTTACCAATAAAGCAGCCAACGAAATGAAGGAAAGAATTCTTTCTTGGCTCAAAGAATTTACCCAAGAAAACTACGCCGAAAACGATAAATTGCTCGGAATTCAACAAAAATTTGAAGAACAAGGCAAGAAAATTACGTTAGACGATTTACATCAACGTTCACAGAAAGTGCTCGATTATATTTTGCACAACTACTCTACTTTAAACATCGGTACGATTGATAAATTTAACGCAAAATTGGTGAGAAGTTTTTCTTATGAATTGGGTTTGGCTCAAAATTTTAACTTAGAAATTCAACCAGAACCTTTCTTGATTGAAGCGGTGGATCAAATGCTCAATAAAATTGGCGAAGATGAACAAATTTCCGAAGCTTTTTTGGACTATGTTAATTATAGTCTCGACCAAAATGAGCGTGTCAACATTAACAAAACACTACTCGATTCTGCTAAAGAATTTGTGAATGATAAGCATTATCATTGGCTCGAAGAAAATAAAGATTTCGATTGGAAAGCTTATGAAAACACCAAAAATAACATCAGAAAAGAAATCAAAGAACTCAAAGAAAATTCTAAAAAAATTGCCCAAGATTCTTTAGATTTAATTAAAAACAACGGTTTAGAAATCGAAGATTTTGCTGGAGGAAAAACAAACGGGATTGGAAGTTTTTTTAAAAAATTTGAAGAAAAACAAGAACCTTTACTCTATGAATCTGAAGAAAAAGAAATTGGAACTTTAGAAAATTTTCAAAAAGGTGCTTCTGTAAAAGGTAAAAAGAAAGAATCTGAAATTTTCGGAATTCTAGAAACTTTAATTGAAAACCGCAGAAAAATCATTCAAAATTATATTCTCGGAGAGAAAAAAGAGAAAATTTTGCGTGCTTTGTTGCCTTTGAAAGTCAACAAAGAAATTCAAGACCAATTACAACAAATTGAAGATGAAAACGATTTGGTTTTGCTTTCAAAATTTAATGTTTTGATTAATGAAAACCTTCGAAACGAGCCTTCTGCATTCATTTATGAAAAAGTGGGAACTCAATTTCAGCATTATTTTTTCGATGAGTTTCAAGATACTTCCGCGTTGCAATGGATGAATTTTCTTCCGCTTCGTGACCACAATATCGCTACCGAAAATTCTAGTTTTACGTTAGTTGGCGACCCGAAACAAAGTATTTATAGATTCAGAGGTGGGAATGCAGAAATAATGCTCGACATTATCAACAAAAAAGATTTTTCACCAATTGAAGTAGAGATAGAAACGCTTCAACAAAACTTTAGAAGTGCCAAAAATATTGTGAAATTCAACAATGAATTGTACCATTTCTACGGAAGTTACCTGAATGAAGAACACGCCAAATTATTCGGGAAAGATGCTGAACAAAACGCTTTTTCTGGAAAAGAAGGCAGAGTGAAAGTCCATTTTTTAGAAAATGATTTGAAGGAAATTTATTACCAAGATTGCGCCGAAAAAATGCAAAAAGATTTGCAAGAGTGCATCAATAATGGTTTTGAGTTTAGCGACATCACCATTCTTTGCCGTGGCAATAATGATATTTTCAATTTTTCTAAATTATTGGGAAACCTAAAAGTGAATTACAAAGGCGAAGAAACCTACATTAAAACCATTTCTGAAAAAGGTTTAACATTGGAACTTTCGGGAACGCTTCGTGCTTTGATTCAGTTTTTGTATTGGGAAACTTTTCCTAAAAACAGAAGATTTTTGGTAAAAATGATGTATGAATTAGAAAAATCTGGCAGAATAACAATGCAGGATTTTTCGGTGGAAATGAAGCAGATTTTAGACATCGAAAACAAAAAAGATATTGAAACTTTCATCAAAGAAAAATATGGAGTTGCTCTGAAACAGGAAGATTTTCCGCATCTTAATTTGTATAATTTTATAGAATATTACATCCACGAATTTTCGGTGAAAGATAAAGAAACCGATTTCTTGCTCAATTTTTTGGAATTGCTTTACAACTACACCCAAAATGCAGGTGCAACGTTGAAAGATTTTCTCAATTTTTGGGAAGAAGAAGGCAAAAATACGAGCATTCAAGCATCGGAAAACATTGATGCTATTCAATTAATGACCATTCACAAAGCGAAAGGTTTAGAATTCCCTATCGTTTTTCTGCCGATGGAAAATGCACATAAAGACTCTAAAATTCAAGATTGGTTTTCTTTGGAAGAAAATACCGCTTTGAAATCGGTAAATATTGGAGGTTTCGAGAAGAAGTTGCAAACGTATGATGAAGAAATTTCTGAATTTAACGAAGAAAATGCTTACAAAAATTTCATCGACAGATTGTGTTTGCAATATGTAGCCACAACCAGACCTATAGAACAATTGTTTCTTTATGTCCAAAAACCAACTACAGATAAAAACGGAAACGAAAATCCATCAAATATTGAAATTTATGATTTCTTGAAATCTAAAAACAGAGAAAATGTAGACAGTTTTGATATTTTTAAAATTGATGAAAATACGCTGAAAAAACAAAGTAAAAAAGAAGAAAAACAACACGTTTCTCAACAAATTTCTTCTTTGACACAAAAGCACGAAAAATCTGCCAACATTACGATTGCAACGCCTTCTAAAAATTATCAGGAAAGAAACGAGAAAGTAAGAAACGGAATTTTCACCCACGAAATTTTAGCGAAAATCAACACCAGAAATGATGTAGAAAAAGTTTTGAAATCTTATCTTTTAGAAGGATTAATCACCGAAACTGAAAAATCTGAAATCGCCGAAAGAATTTTTGAAATTATCGAAAAACACTCGAAATATTTCACAGAAAATCAAGAAGTTTTGAGCGAAAGAGAATTGATGATTGAAGGAAAAATTTACAGACCAGACAGAATGGTGAAAATAGATGACGCTTGGTTTATCATTGATTTTAAAACGGGAAATCCATCAGAAAAACATCAAAAACAAATTGATTTATACCAAAAATCAATGGAAAATCTCGGCAGAAAAATTGGTGGAGCTGAATTGATTTATTTGTAGATTTGTAAATAAAATTATAACCAATGAAAAAATTATTATTTTTCCTTGCTTTATCGTTTACTCAATTGAGTTTTGCTCAAGAAAATAACCTCAGAAAAATTATTTCTAACAACTCTCAGAATGTAAAAATCCGAGATAACAAAAACTTCCAAAATATTCTATATGTGATTAACGGAATGCCAACTTTTTCTGATTGCTTTGCAATTAATGTTCAAAACATTGAAAGTATTAATGTTTTAAAAGGAGAAAGGGCAACGGAATTATATGGTTATAGAGCAAAAAATGGAGTTTTAATCTTTAAAACTAAACCAAATACTCAATTTCTAAATTTTAGAAATATTGTTAAAGAATTTAAAATTTCAAAAGCCGACCAATTCTTGCCAATTGTGCTCAACAAACATTTCGTAGATGAAAAAGATTATCTCCCTTTGGATAAATCCGCCATCATTTCTGTGAAAATTTTGGAGGAACAACCATTTGTAGAACCTGTTCTCTTACCAAAAGGAAAAGCCATTTATATTGAAGCAATGGAAATGAAATAAATTTATTGTTTTGAAAGTCGGCTCCGTAGGAGCCAAAGGTTTGTAGAAATATTTGTGACATCAAAAAAAAGCTCCGTAGGAGCGACACCAAAAACTAATCCAAAAATGGCAAACACCTATTCACAAATTTACATTCAATTTATTTTCGCTGTAAAAGGAAGAGAATCTCAAATTTTAGAATCTCACAGGGAAAGACTGCAACAATATATTACTGGAATAATAAGAAGTAAAGAACAAAAATTATTATCAATTTATGCAAATCCTGACCATATTCACTTATTGGTTGGATTTAATAAATTAGACATCAAAATTTCAGATTTTGTAAGAGATATTAAATCAAATTCTTCAAAATTAATTAATGAAGAAAATTGGTTTTTAGGAAAATTTCATTGGCAGGAAGGTTATGGTGCATTTTCATATTCTAAAAGTCAAATAGATAATGTTGTAAAGTATATTTTGAATCAAAAAGAACATCATCAGAAGAAAAGTTTTAGAGAAGAATATTTAGAGTTTTTAGAAAAGTTTGAAGTAGATTATGACGAAAAATATTTATTTGAGTTTTATGAATAACCTGTCGCTCCTACGGAGCTCTGCTTCTGAACTATAAATTTTCTACAAACCTTTGGCTCCTACGGAGCTTAATTCATGCTAAATAAAAATAGATGTCAAATTTTTAAATTTTCAAAATTTCATAAAATTTTTCGAGTCAAAAATCTCGAAACACGTATCTCGTATCTCGATACTTTTTCACTATTTTTGTTCAATGAATTCAAACCTCGAACTTCAACTCAAAACACTTCCTTCAGAACCCGGAGTTTACCGTTATTACGATAAAAACGGACAACTTTTGTATGTAGGAAAAGCCAAAAATTTGAAGAAAAGAGTGCTTTCTTATTTCAACAAAAATCAAAATGGTTACAGAACCAGAATTATGGTTTCTAAAATCGTACGATTAGAAACAACCGTTGTAAACTCTGAATATGATGCGCTTTTGTTAGAAAATAATCTGATAAAAGAACACCAACCGTTTTACAATGTCATGTTGAAGGATGATAAGACCTATCCTTGGATTTGTATTAAAAACGAAAATTTCCCGCGTGTTTTTCTGACCAGGACTATCATCAAAGATGGAAGTGAATATTACGGACCTTATGCTAAAGTTCGTCCTGCCAAAATTTTGTTGGAAACGATTAAAAATTTGTATAAAATTCGTTCTTGTAATTTAGATTTGGCCCCGAAAAAAATTGAAGACGGAAAATATAAAGTTTGCTTAGAATACCATATCAAAAATTGCAAAGGTCCTTGTGAAAGATTAGAAAGTCTGGAAAGTTATGATGAAAAAATAGACGCCATCCGTGGAATTATCAAAGGAGATTTCCGAAAAGCGAGGAAATATTTAGAAGACGAAATGTTTCGTTTTGCTGCCAATTTAGAATTTGAAGCGGCACAAAATGTAAAAGAAAGATTAGATATTTTAGAAGATTACCAGGCGAGAAATACGGTTGTAAATCCAAACATAGATGATGTAGATGTTTTCGGAATGACGAGTGATGAAACCGCTGCTTATGTCAATTTTTTCAAAATTAGAAACGGAAATATTGTACAAAGTTTTACCACAGAAATCAAAAAAGTTTTAGAAGAAACCGATGAAGAAATCTTGGAAGAAGCTTTGATAGAAATTCGTCAAAAATTTGCTTCAGAATCGAAAGAAATTTTGCTTCCTTTTCACTTGAATATAGAAATCCCGAATATAAAACTCATCGTTCCGAAAGTGGGTGACAAGAAACGAATTGTAGAACTTTCTGAAAAAAACGCCAAAGAATACAGACTGGAGAAACTAAAACAAGTACAAATTGTAGATCCAGAAAGACACACCAACAGAATTATGGCAGAAATGCAAAAACTGCTAAGAATGCCAGTAGAACCTAGACATATTGAAGGTTTTGACAACTCCAATATTCAAGGGAGTAATCCAGTTTCGGCGTGTGTAGTTTTTAAGGATGGAAAACCAAGTAAATCTGATTATAGAATTTTCCATGTAAAAACAGTAGAAGGACCGAATGATTTTGCGACGATGGAAGAAGTGATTTACAGACGTTACAAGAGAATGTTAGATGAAGGAGAAAATCTTCCGCAATTGATATTAATTGACGGAGGAAAAGGTCAACTTTCTTCTGCTGTAAAAAGTTTGAAACTTTTAGGATTGTACGGAAAAATTACGATTGTAGGTATTGCAAAACGTTTGGAAGAAATTTTCTTTCCAGAAGATCCAATTCCGTTGTATTTGGATAAAAAATCGGAGACTTTGAAAATTTTACAGAGAGTAAGAGACGAGGCGCATAGATTTGGCGTGAAACATCACAGAACGCGCAGAACCAACAACACCATAAAATCTGAGTTGGAAGAAATTCCTGGAGTTGGCGAAAAAACAATAGAATTGCTTCTGAAAAAACTAAAATCTGTAAAACGCGTGAAAGAAGCCAACCTAGAAACGCTGGAAGAAATTCTAGGAAAATCTAAAGCTAAAGTAGTTTGGGAGTTCTTCAATCAATAAAAAAGCATCAATTTCTTGATGCTTTTATTTTTATTTCGCTGTAAAAAGTTCTTTCTTATAATTCCCATCACTAGTTGGGATTTCAATGACTAGATTTCCGTTTTCTGTGTAACCAATGGTAGAAGTTCCGTTTTCTAAAGTGACTCTGTAAACATCTAATTTTGTAGTATTTTTAAACGTGGCAAAAGGAACAGAACTACTAGAACTTACCAAGATGAATTGATCTTTAGAAATCTGAATTTTTTGGAAACTCATTGTTCCATTGCTATAACTTTCTGCTTTTTTGGAAACTTCTGGAGTTGTAGAATTTGTAGAAGTTACTACAGCCTGAACTGGCTTTTCTACAACAGCTTCTACTACGGTTTTTTCAGTTGGTTTTGCTAAAATTTCTATTTCTTTAGGTTGAGAAATTTGTAAATTTTTGAGTGAAATATTCATCGCGTCTTGATAGCCTAACTCAAAATCCTTAATCATAGAAGTGCCTTTTGTTTCAAAAATTACATTTTTCTCACAATTCGAAAACTGTAATTTCAGTCGGTTTCTGAACATGTTAGAATCATTAAGCAAATCTGCATTTAAAACTTTGCAAGGATTTTGTCTTAATTCTAAAGGCCAGTTTACAATGTCATCTTGAATTACTTTATATTTCTTTGCTTCTAAAGATTTTTTCAAAAGGGTATTGAGATTATATTCATTTGCTTCAAAATCTTTGAACTTTTTAGGAACATAAATGTATTCGTAATCGGTAATATTTTGAGCAGAAAATATAAGGGTAAAAAACAAGAAAGCAAGTGCAAATGATTTTTTCATTGTGAGAAATTTTAGTGAAGTAAATGTAAAAAATAATTAAGTTCTAATGAAATTAATTTCCTGAAAAACGTGCTTACGAAGAAATGAAAGTGAAAAATAGCCCTGATTGAGCCTTTGTTTGAGCTCTTTTTGTTTTTTATAGATTCTTCGAGTTCGCTCAGAATGACAAAAAACAAAAAAGCGAGTGGCGAAAGCAGGTGAAAACGTGATTAAAAACTGAAAACGGGTTGCTTCTAATATCTAAAATCCCTCATATCCAATTTCAGAGAAAAGAAATTCGAAAAATAATTGCTGCCGCCAATTCCTGTATTGGTGATGGCGTAATCTAGGGTAAGTCCCTTGTATTTGATGCCAATTCCAGCGCTTGGTTGCATAGAAACTTTGCGTTTTAGGTTTTCTATATCGGTCACGGTTTGAAATCTATTGAGTCCAGCTCTCACAAAAATCATTTTCTGGAAACTGAGTTCTGCACCCAAATAAGGCGAAATACTTGCAAAATCGGTAGAAATTACTGCGGCGGTTTTGGCAAAATCTACATTAAGACCGGCTTCTGGCAATAATTCTAAATCTCTGTTGATTTCGAAATTTTTGGAAACACCTAGATTCAGTTTAGGCATCGTTATTTCCATTTTATCTTTCGGAGCAGGATTAAATTCTTCTCCGTTTACTACTGCTGACAATTCTTTTTGGTTGATGCTCCAAAAATTAACCGTAGTCGTTGCATCTCTCAGCATAGCTCCAAATTGGTAACCAGAATCTGCACGATAAATGGCTCCTGCATCAAATCCAAACCCAAAACCATTGGCAAATTTCCCAATATTTCGGTAAACGATTTTGGCATTAATTCCTACGCTTAGTTTTTGGTTTCCACCAGGACGAAAAGCATAAGAAATAATTCCTGCGTAATCTGAAGTAGAAAATTTAGAAATTTTATCATAATCGATATTCCCTTCGGAATCTATCATCTGAGTAGTGTTCAAAATATTATCCACTCCCAATCTCACAATAGAAATCCCCAAAACGCCATCTTTAGAATCGAGCGCTTTGGCGAAAGAAATATAATCGTATTTCGCAATAGATTCAAAATATTCTGCGTGCATTGCTGCGCCTTGCCAATCACTTTCTACTTCGGTTAAACCAGCTGGATTCCACATCGGAGCATAGACATCATTCTGATTAGAAATCACAGCGCCTCCCATTGCTAAACCTCTGGCTCCAGCTCCAATATTGAGAAATTCGTTAGAATATTTTCTTACGATTTGTGCGTTGCCAATGACTGACAAAAAGGTTAAAAGAAGTAAATATTTTTTCATCAAATTTGTTTAATATCACTCTTGAGTGTTTTCTATTGCTATTTCTTTGGATTTTTTTCTTGCTTTAATGACTCCATTAATGACAATTGCCAAAATCATGACCAAAGAAGCTACATAAAAAACAGCACTCATTTTTTCTGATTCTCCAAAGATAAAAAAAGCCAATATAATTCCATAAATAGGCTCTAAATTAACTGTAAGAATCAAGGTAAATGGTGAAATGTACTTCATCAAATTCACCGATTCAAACATAGGATATGCTGTAAAAACACTCGCCAATAAGGTTAATAACGCTAAATCACGGTAACTTATTTCGCCAACTTGCGAAATTTGACCAGAAAAAACATAATACAAACTAATCACCAGAAAGCCTCCGAAAATTTCATAGAAAATAATATTCCCAGATGATGTTTTGCCATATAATTTTCCGTTAAAAACTGAAAAAATCGTTCCGAGTAAAGCGCAAATTAAACCGTAAATAATCCCTAGTTTATATTGAAATTCTACTTTGAAAATTAAGGAAATACAAATCACAATTACTATTCCCATCACAATCTCCGAAACGTCTATTTTTCTTTTAAAAATAAGAGGTTCCAGAAGTGCGGCAAACAAGGTAGATGTTCCCAGACAACTCAGCGCAATTGATACATTAGAAACCTTAATAGAACTGAAGAAAAACAACCAGTGAAATGCCATTAAACTTCCTATTCCTACTAATTTTAAGAGCAATTTCTTAGAAACTTTTATGCTGTCTTTTTTGATAATCCTAATAAATAGATAGAGAAAAACCGAAGCGAAAAGCATTCTGTAAAAAACCAAAACTTCTGCATTCGCATGAATCAGTTTTCCCAAAATAGCAGTAAATCCCCATAAAAAAACAATCAAATGAAGCCTAAAAGTAGAAGTTTTATACATATCTCAAATTTTCTGTACAAAAATATCATTAATTTTCTATTTATCATTGGGTTTCCTCAATTCATTCCTATAAACACGCCCCGAATTTTCTTCGAAAATTCGGGGCGTTGCTCAAATAATAAACTATAAAAACTAATTAGGAAAAATAAATCATTAAATTCTTTTTATAAGTAACGGAAAAACAAGATTCAATATTTCTTAAAAATTAGTTAAATTTTTATTTTTTTTGGCGCCAATATCGTGTGCTTGTTGCACAACTCAAATATACAAATAAACTTGTATAAAAATTGGATATTTCGTAAATTTAAATATGCAAGGAAAGAAGAATTTTACGCCCCAATTATTTGTTTCGGTCAATTTATTAGACC
>OGVG01000100.1_pt1 | contig 10631 bp, 9 predicted proteins | sample 1575691 | NCBI WGS metagenome assembly OGVG01 (sample SAMN07581545, study PRJEB24739) | freshwater metagenome | reverse complement strand
TTTTTTTTTTCAAGCAGAAGACGGCATACGAGATTTCGCGGAGTGACTGGAGTTCAGACGTGTGCTCTTCCGATCTGAAATAAAAAAAATAGTCCTCAAATCAGGTTTCAAAGTGGATACTGAAGAGATTCAATTTTTCAAAGAATTAAAACCTCAATTTACTTCTAAACTAATCTATTATAATGTGGTTTATAAAATTGAAATGAAAAGACCAAATGGAGGAAATAGAATATTGAAAAAATATTATAATAATGAATTACTAAAATTAAAAGCTTTTTTTGATAATGAACTTGAGTTTTATCAATATTACCGTTCCGGAAGTACTTATCTCGATTATAAGTACTTCCAAAGAGGTAAATTTGACATAAAATTGGCTTTGGATAATTATTATTTCGAAACCGACACAACATTTAGTACTTCTCATGATTTTAAGGTAGCACAAATTCTTGCTAATGACCTTATTCAATTATACTTAGAAAATCAATTAATTATGATTGAAAATAAAGATATATCCGAAAAATCACAACGCAAACCGAACATAAAATTAATGTGGACTGGTTCAAAGGTGGCTTTAACAGAATTGCTATATGCTCTACATTCCGAAGGTGTATTCAATAATGGCAAAGCCGATTTAAAAGATATTGCTGAATATTTTGAGCATATTTTTGAAATTGATCTAGGACAATACCGTAGAACTTTCCTTGAAATTAGAGCTCGTAAGAATGATAGAGCAAAATTTATTACTTCTCTTAACGAAGCATTGATCAAAAAAATGGAAAATTCAGATGATTTAATTTAGATAAAATCATACCCAACGCGAACCGCGTTGTGAAACAAAAACTTTCAAAAAATACAATTTTGTACCATAACAATCTAAAACATACGTTATGGCAATCGAAGTTATCACACGCGAAGACTTAAATGAATTCAGAAGTCTTCTTTTGAACGATTTAAAAGAAATCATTCAATCCAAACCGCAACAAACAAAACAGTGGCTCAAATCCAATGAAGTCCGCAAGTTATTAAACATCTCTCCAGGTACTTTACAAAATCTCCGCATCAACGGAACACTAACCTATACCAAAGTAGGAGGCATAATGTATTATGACAATTCAGACATTGATAAATTATTAAATGGAAATAAGGTAAATGCTTTGCCTACTCTGTTCAAATAATTTTTGCAATTATGAATTACATCAAACACTTAACTGGTTTCTTTGAGAAAGTAGCCATTGATAAAACATTAAATCCAACACATGTAAGTTTATACATAGCCCTATTCCAATTTTGGAACTGCAATCGTTTCAAAAATCCAATCAGTATCAATCGTGATGAGGTAATGAGAATTAGCAAAATCAGTTCCAAAGCAACTTATCACAAATGTCTGAAGAACTTGCATAGTTTGGGTTATATCAACTACGAACCATCATATAATCCATTCAAAGGAAGTCATGTCATTTTATTCAACTTTTCTGAAGATTTAAAACCGCTGCCAAAATCCGAAAGAAAACCAAAAAATGAACCTCTTAATGAACTTGTTTCTGAACAAGCTTTGAACAAGCCTTGTACTAGTAGTGAAACAGGTACTGAACAAGCAGTAGTACCTTCTATAAACTATATAAACAATACAAACATTTTAAACAATAAAAACGTTTCAAACTTGGAAAAGCTCACAAAAAATTTTGAAGAAATAAATAATTTGGATTTAAAAAACGAAAATTCAAAAGAAGAAAAAAGTCCCGATGGCGCGAATTTTTAATCCGTGACTACAAACCAGAACTCTGTCATTCTGAACGAAGCGTAGCAAAGTGAAGAATCTCTCCATAATGGAAAAGATTATTTTTTAATGCATAAACAGAAAAATCAGTGAACTTCCCAGAACACTCTCAGATGTTCCTTCGTGTGCTCAAAAACACAATCATTCCAACTCATCTCTGTGAACTCTGTTATAATACTCATACCCATGCTCATAGCTCATAGCTCATAACTCATCACCTCATCCCTCATAACTATATAACTTCATTACTTCGTCATTCATCCTCAAATTCTCAAATGAACCCCGCATCTCGCACCCCGAACCTCGTATCTAGTTTCATCAATTCATCAATTCATAACTCATAACCCATAACTTCATCACCTCCTCACCAAAAAAAATTGATAAAATCTATCTATTTTAGTTCGTTTTGTTCCGAACTAATTGGTAAATTAGCGCCTCAATTCATTTCTAAATGAAAAATAGTTTACAAATAGAACCTCAAGTATATCAAGAATTAGTAGATTTCTATGGTCAACTCTTTGATATGCCACCACTTTCTGCTAAAATTTATGCATACCTTGCTTTTGATTTTGAGCGTAAAGGATTATGCTTTGATGAATTGGTAGAAACTTTCTGTGCGAGCAAAAGTTCAATCTCTGCTAGCATTAATTTTTTGCTCAATGCAGAACTCATCAAATCACTCAATAAAATGGATGAAAGAAAGCGGTATTTCCTCATTAATGAAGGATTTATCAACATCAGATTCGAAGAAATTGTGACTCGAATGAAACGAGAGATAAAAATTTTAGACCAATTAAGTGAGTTTAGAAGAACTCAGGTCAATAATACCGAGTACGAAAAACGATACTCACTTTATAAATCCCTTTTAGAAAAAAACATTGCCAATATTCAGGAAACATTAGACAAATTATAAATTATGAAAAAATTGAATCATATGAAAAATATTTTTTTACTCCTCATCTTATCACTCCTATCGGTCATTTCTTGTAAAAAACAAGAAGAGAAAAAAGACGGTCCAAAACCTTATCCCGTAATCAGTGTAGAAACCAGAAACGTAACAGGATATGATGTCTATCCGGCTGCGATAAAAGGAGTAGTAAATAATGATGTTCGTGCAAAAATTCAAGGATATATTACTCAGGTTTTAGTAGATGAAGGTCAATATGTAACCGCTGGTCAACCGCTCTTCAGACTAGAAACCAACATGCTAAGCGAAAATGCAGATGCTGCAAAATCTGGAATTACGGCGGCACAAGCCAATGTTTCTGCGGCGAGAGCAGCTGTAAATGCAGCGCAAGTAGAAGTAAATAAATTAAAACCTCTCGTTGAAAAAAATATCATCAGCAACGTACAATTGCAGACGGCTTTAGCAAATTTAGCAAGAGCACAAGCGCAACTTTCACAAGCAATCGCATCACAGCAACAAGCATCTGCCAATTATAAATCGGTACAAGCGAATATCAATTATTCCATCATCAGAGCGCCTATTTCAGGAATTGTAGGGAAACTGCCACTGAAAGTTGGAAGTTTAGTTGGCCCTTCGGATGCTACACCATTGACTACCATTTCAGATACCCGTTCTGTATATGCATATTTCTCCATGAATGAAAAAGAATATTTAGATTTCTTAGAAAAATCTTACGGAGCTACCGTTCCTGAGAAAATCAAAAATCTACCCAACGTAGAACTGGAATTAGCCAACGGAAGTCTGTATCCAGAAAAAGGAAGAATAGAAGTGGTAACAGGTCAGATTGACCCAGCTACAGGAACCATTCAGTTCAGAGTAGGGTTTCCTAATCCTTCTAAATTACTCACCAACGGAAACAGTGGAGCCATCAGATTTCCTAAATTTTACGACAATACTTTAGTGGTTCCAGAAAGTGCTACCTATGAGCAACAAGGAATGGTTTACCTATTCAAAGTAGAAAAAGATACCGCTAAAAATACAGTGATTGAAGTACAGGACAGAATTAATAACATGGTCATCATTAAATCTGGCGTAAACAAAGGTGACAAAGTAGTGGCTGCAGGAATTGGCGGACTAAAACCAGGAACGGCAATTATTCCAAAACCTGCAAAATTTGATAGTATTGTACAATCTATAAAACCGCTTTTCTAATGATAAAGAATTTCATCAACAGACCGGTTTTATCAACCGTAATTTCTATTCTCATAGTTATTTTAGGGGTGCTGGGATTGATGGCTTTACCCGTAACTCAATATCCAGATATCGCACCGCCTACGGTAAGCGTATCGGCAAATTATACAGGAGCCAATGCAGAAACGGTGATGAAAAGTGTAGTAGTGCCGTTAGAAGAACAAATCAACGGGGTAGAAGGAATGAGCTATATTACTTCTTCTGCGGGAAATGATGGTTCGGCGAACATTCAGATATTTTTTAAACAAGGAGTAAATCCAGATATTGCTGCGGTAAACGTGCAGAATAGAGTAGCCAGAGCTACACCGCTTTTGCCAAGTGAAGTAACGCGTTCTGGAGTGGTAACGCAAAAACAACAGACCAGTGCGCTGATGTACCTCTCTTTTTACTCAGAAAATAAAAAAATAGATGATGTTTATCTTCAAAATTATTTGAATATCAATGTTATTCCAAACATCAAAAGGATTAATGGAGTAGGTGATGCCAACGTAATGGGTGGGAAAAATTATTCCATGAGAATTTGGCTAGACCCAAATAAACTAGCTGCTTATGGACTGAATCCTACAGATGTTACCGCAGCGATAAACGAACAGAGTAGAGAAGCGGCAGCAGGTTCTATCGGTCAAAACAGTGGAAGTTCTTTTGAATACATCATCAAATACGTTGGGAAATACAACAGCAAAGAACAGTATGATAACATCATCATTAAGTCTTTAGGAAACGGACAAAACCTAATGCTGAAAGATGTGGCAAAAGTAGAATTGGCAGCGCAATCTTATACAGGAAGAGGAGAAAACGGAAATTCTCCAGCCATCAGTATGGGGATTTTTCAAACGCCGGGTTCTAATGCACAAGACATCATCAACGATATCAAAGCCTACTTAAAAACAGCAGAAACCGACTTCCCAGAGGGAATTCATTATACCGTAAACTTTGACACCAATGAATTTCTGGATGCTTCCATCGAAAAAGTAGTCCATACTTTAATTGAAGCGTTTATCTTGGTATTCATCGTAGTATTTATTTTCTTGCAGGATTTCCGATCTACACTGATTCCGGCAATTGCAGTTCCAGTGTCGATTATAGGAGCTTTTTTCTTCTTGAATCTTCTAGGATATTCCCTGAATTTATTAACACTTTTCGCCTTGGTTTTAGCGATTGGTATTGTGGTAGATGATGCCATCGTAGTAGTAGAAGCGGTACATGCCAAAATGGAGCACGGCATCAGTGATGCTAAAAAAGCAACCGTAGAAGCCATGCACGAAATTACAGGAGCGATTATCTCTATTACTTTGGTAATGGCAGCCGTTTTCATTCCGGTAACTTTTATTGAAGGACCTACTGGTGTGTTCTATAAACAGTTCGGGATTACCTTAATCGTGGCGATTTTAATCTCGGCAATCAATGCATTAACACTAAGTCCAGTGTTGTGTTCATTATTTTTGAAACCACAACATCACGATAAAGAATACGAAGAAAAAACCACAATGGGAAAATTCTTCCACAGATTTAATGCAGGCTTCAAAGCATCTACAGACCGTTATGGGAGAGCATTTGTATATCTCATCAGACACAAGAAAGTGACCGTTATTATTTTTGCCATTACCATGGGAATTTTATGGTGGGCAAATGCTTCCATGAAAAAAGGTTTCGTTCCGAATGAAGACCGTGGAATCATCTTTACAGATGTTCAACTTCCTGCAGGAGCTTCTATGGAAAGAACCTATAACGCTTTGAAAGCAATTCAACAAAAAGCGCTACAAATTCCTGGAATTAAAAACGTAACCATTTCTACAGGAAGAGGTTTCTTATCAGGAAACGGAAGCAATAATGGTTTGGCGTTCATCAGATTAAAACCTTTTGAAGAAAGAACCGGTGACGACGAAAAAATAGAAAACATTACCAAAAAACTCTTCGGAATGGCAGCTACGGTTCCAGATGCGAAAGTAGTGTTTTTCCAACCGCCTTCTGTTCCAGGTTTTGGAAGCAGTGCAGGTTTTGAAGCGGTTTTACTGGATAAATCGGGTGGTGATTATGCTGATTTAGACAAAGTAACGCAAGAATTTATCGGAAAACTCATAGAAAGACCCGAAATTGAATTTGCGCAGACTTCTTTTAATACCAAATATCCTCAATATCAAATGTCGATTAATGTTCCCGTTGCAGAACAGTCTGGCGTTTCGGTCACCGATATTTTGAATACTATGCAAGGTTACATCGGTGGAATTTATGCAGCAGATTTTACCAAATATGGAAAACAGTTTAGAGTGATGGTTCAAGCCTTACCAGATGCCAGAAAATCTCCTGAAAGTTTAAATGCCTTATACGTAAAAACCAAATCTGGAGTAATGGCGCCGATTTCTCAGTTTGTAACCTTAGAAAAAACCTATGGTCCACAATCAGTAAGCCGTTACAACTTATTTACTTCCGTGAAAATTACAGGTTCTAATGCACCGGGTTACAGTACCGGAGACGCAATTAGAGCAGTACAAGAAGTGGCAGAAGGTGGACTCAACCAAAACTATGAAGTAGAATTTACAGGTTTGTCAAGAGAAGAATTAGCTTCTGGTTCTCAAACGCTGTTGATATTCCTATTGAGTTTGGTGTTTGTATATTTCATTTTAGCAGCGCAATATGAAAGTTATATCTTACCATTAATTGTGATTATTTCCCTTCCATTAGGAGTAATGGGAGCGTTCTTAGGTCAAAAATTAGCAGGCTTAGAAAACAACATTTACTTCCAGATTGCCTTAATCATGTTGGTAGGTTTATTGGCGAAAAATGCCATTCTAATTGTAGAATTTGCAGTGCAAAGACGTCATCACGGGGAAACCTTAGTCATGTCTGCCATCAATGCAGCAAAAGCGAGATTAAGACCGATTTTAATGACTTCATTTGCGTTTATTTTTGGTTTATTGCCTCTCATTTTCGCAACAGGAATTGGTGCGGTAGGAAACCGTTCGATTGCAACAGGAGCAGCCGTAGGTTTATTGATAGGTACATTTTTAGGATTGGTGGTAATTCCTGTGTTATTTGTGATTTTCCAATATTTACAGGAAAAAATCACGCCGCCTAAAAAACTGGAAATAAATCTGTCTGAATAATTTAAAAACGAAGTTTATGAAAATAACAATCCATAAAATCATTCTTATATTTTTCGTTAGTTTTTTGGTGGTTTCTTGTCACACCAGACAGAATTACCAAAGAGCTAACGATGTGGTAGACGAAAAGCTTTTCAGAACAGATGCCTTGCCAAAAGACAGTCTAAGCATGGCAAATCTCTCTTGGAAAGAAATTTTTACCGATGCTGTTTTGCAAAAACACATCGCCAAAGCTTTAGAGAATAATCTAGACATCAGAATCGCTTTGCAAAATATTGCAAGCGCAGAAGCGTATTTGAAACAGTCAAAAGCAGCGTATCAACCCACCATTTCTGTGGGACCTGATTATTCTTTTAATACTTCTTCGCTGAATACGCAGTTCGGACAAATTGTAGGAGAAAGAAGATACATCAATCAATTTGATATTACTGCAAATTTAGGTTGGGAACTTGACATTTGGGGAAAACTAAAAGGGCAAGAAAAAGCGCAATATGCAGCATATCTGAGTTCTGTTGCAGCGCATCAAAATGTAAAAAGCAATTTGGTGGCTTCTATTGCCACGGCGTATTATCAACTGTTGACTTTTGATGAACAGAAGAAAATTTTCAGCAATACCATAGAAATTCGAAAAAAGAATTTAGAAACCACCAAAGCATTAAAAGAAGCAGGAATTCTTTCGGAAGTGGCGGTTCAACAAAGTGAAGCATTGGTGTATAACGCAGAAGCTTCTTTGGTGACTTTAGACGTTCAAATTCAGATGCTAGAGAATACCATTTCCTTGTTAATGGGTGAACCTTCTCACGAAATCGAAAGAACATCACTCAGTACACAGAATTTTGCGCTCAATACGGATTTAGGTTATCCTAGTGCGCTTTTGGCGAATCGTCCTGATGTGAAACAGGCAGAATTTAACCTCATCAATGCTTTTGAACTCACCAATGCAGCAAAAGCACAGTTTTATCCTAGTCTTAGAATCACAGGAAGTACAGGAGTACAATCGGTAGATATTGACAAGTTATTCAGTGGAAATTCTGTTTTTACCAATGTTTTGGTAGCATTGGCTCAACCGATTTTGAACAAAAGACAAATCAGAACCAATTACGAAGTAAGTTTGGCCAATCAAGAAAGAGCTTATCTGAATTTTAGAAAAACCATTCTGAATGCTGGAAATGAAGTTTCAGATGCGTTGAAAATGTACAATGCACAAGACCAATTCATCGCTTTTAAGAAAAAAGAATTATCAGCGTATGATAAATCGGTAGAGTTTTCTCAGGAATTGGTGAATTACGGAATGGCGAATTATTTAGAAGTGTTGAATGCCAACGTGAATAAATTGAATGCCGAAATTAATATTGCTAATGCTCAATATTCAAAATTACAAGCAGGAGTAGAATTATACCGTGCGCTAGGTGGCGGTTGGAGATAGAAAATGTTTTAAAATTTTTGTTAAAAAGGCGTTCAATTTGTAGAATTGAGCGCTTTTTTATCTCGAAATAAGACTGTTACGGTCTTTTTAAAATTCTTTAGTAAAGGTAATTTATATTTTGTAAATTGCAGAAAGTTAAAATGGTTTGAGATGAGTTTTATTATAGATCAAGAATTTAGTTTTAACACAAATGCTGAGTTAAAAAAATACAAAAAAGACGACCTTATTCACAGTGAAGGAAGTCATTCGCATTCGTTTTATTATTTGGTAAAAGGAGAACTTTCTGTCTTTCACTTTACCGAAGAAGGAAAAGAATTTTTGCAACACAAAGTGTTTGACCAAAGTTTCTTCGGGGAGCCAGCTGTTCTTTTAGGGAAGCCTTTTCCGGGAAATGTAGTGGTGACTTCAGAATGTGCAGAAGTTTACAAAATCAACAAAGATAATTTCCTCAATTATCTCAAACAAAAACCCGATTTACTCATAGAATTTACCAAGTCTATTGCCGAAAAATCCATCAGCAAAAGCAATTCCATTAAAAATATTGTGTTTCTAAATCCTGAGAACAGAATTTTCAGCCAACTCTGCGATTATAAAAAGCAAAAAAGCTGTGGCGAAGAAAAAATCCTGATTGATATTACCCGAAAAGAACTTTCGAACATGACGGGACTCAGAACCGAAACCATCATCAGAACCGTAAAAAAAATGGAAAGAGATGGCAAGTTAGAAATTAGAAATGGTAAAATTTATTTCTAGTCGCTGTGATTACAGTCATAGAATTAGCGTTTTAATTTCTCTAATTTTAGGGCATGAAAAATCAAGCATTCTTACTTAAGTTTTCTGTTTTCAGTTTTGTAATCGTTGCGATTTTAGGCGTATTGATGCGCTATAAAATTGCCTTTTCTTTGCCTTTTGTAGAACAAAAACATCTGCAAGAAGCGCATTCTCATTTTGCTTTTTATGGTTTCATCACTTCGTGTATTTACATTTTAGTAGCACAATATCTAAGCAAAACGGTAGAAGGAATTCACTTGAAAAAATACCAAATATTGATTGGGGTTAATTTTCTAGCTTCTTACGGAATGCTGTTGAGTTTTCTCTATGCAGGATATTATTGGCTGTCCATCATTTTTTCCACCATCGCTTTGCTGAATAGTTTTGTGTACTATTTTTTCTTGTACAGAGACCTTAAAAACCTTCAGGAAACTTCCAAAATTTGGTTTTTAGCAGCTTTTTTCTTTGCCGTATTGTCATCATTAGGCGTTTTTACATTGAGTTATATGATGGCGACTAAAAATGTGGTACAGGAATTATATTTAGCGTCTACCTATTTTTATCTGCATTTTCAGTACAACGGATTTTTTATTTTTTCATGTTTAGGATTGCTCTTTTATCACCTCAAAGAAAAAGGAATTCTAATCAGTTCAACAGAAAATAAAATGATATTTTGGCTATTGTTCATAGGTTGTTTCATAGGCTTCGGTTTATCTGTTTTATGGTTGAAATTGCCTGTTTGGATTTATCTAGTCATTGTTTTGGCAACGCTTGTTCAAACTCATGGCGCTTTTGTGTTTTTTAAATGGATAAAAAATCAATGGCCAAAGATAAAAACCACTATCAATCCTTTACAGAGATTTGTTTTCATCTATGTTGGCTTTGCTTTTGCGGTGAAAATTTTATTGCAGTTGGGTTCTGTGATTCCAGCAGTTTCTCAATTTGCGTTCGGTTTTAGAAACGTGGTGATTGCGTATTTACACTTGATTTTATTGATGTGCGTGGCGACTTTTTTATTGAGTCAAGTCCTTCAAAATTTTAAAACAAGCCCAAGATTAAATGCTGGGTTAAAATATTTTTTGTTGAGTGTTTTTCTAAATGAATTTTTATTAGGATTAATGGGCATTTTTTCGATAAAATATGTAGCCATTCCTTTTGCCAATGAATTTTTATTCGGAATCTCTGTACTCATTTTAATCTCTATTCTAATCATCTTCAACACCTTAAAGGGAAAAAACAATTAAACCCCTTACTTTTTTATAAATCCAAAAAAAGCTTGCTGAATTTCAGTAAGCCTTTTTGTTTATTTTAGAATTTAAAAAAAAATAATTTTCCACCCTTTAGGGTAGGGGAAAGAAAATTATTCCAACTTTCGTTGGCTATCGTGACTGGGAAACA
>OGVG01000096.1_pt1 | contig 11184 bp, 14 predicted proteins | sample 1575691 | NCBI WGS metagenome assembly OGVG01 (sample SAMN07581545, study PRJEB24739) | freshwater metagenome | reverse complement strand
GAAGACGGCATACGAGATTTCGCGGAGTGACTGGAGTTCAGACGTGTGCTCTTCCGATCTGTTTCCCAGTCACGATAAGGAATGGCCAAGTTACTGATAAGCAACGAGTACACGGTCATTATCTTAGACCATACTCTTGCAATTGTCGTCAAGTCTGTTCAGGTTCTGGACAAAATCGCTCTTGCTCAACTCAATGTGATACATGCTATGAAGATCGTTACACTGTAGATTGGAGTTGCAACACAACAATTGGCAAATTTACTATTGAACATCTTGACAAGTCTAGTCGTTCGGTGTATATGACGCCAGATCCGCAACGTTATATTATGACGCAGGCTGGTGATCCAGTTGCAAAAACATCTTCTTATATCAATTACATTCAAGCTGTTCCTGAAACACTCTTTAAGCCAGCAAGTAAAGATCTTAAGAAAAAGTTTGCTCAATTGATCCCAGCATACCCTGACAAAATCTACGACATCTACAAAATCAATCGATTTGTCACACCCGGCTTTTACTTTGGAGATACACAACTTTGGAATGATCACATCTCTGAAGTGTTGAAGACTCGTGGTCCAACTAAGCAAGTTAACTTGATTGTGGTAATCGCAAAGACAGAAGACCGTAATTTTGTCTATGCACTGCAAGACGCTTGGGAAGGTGCAAATAAGAATGATGTAGTGCTTGTGATTGGGTCCACTGATGGAAAAAATATTAGTTGGGTGGATGTGATTTCGTGGACTAAACGTGAGCTCTTTAAGGTGCAGCTTCGAGATGAAATCTTTGCTCTCAAAACTATCCAGCGTGAAGCTGTGATGGACATTGTTACAAAACAGATTGACAGCAATTTTGAACGTCGCCGGATGCGTGAGTTCACTTATCTGAAAAATGATATTGATCCGCCAATGTGGTTGCTTACGTCTACCTTTGTTCTGTTGCTGATTGGTTATGGAGCTGTTATCTTTTTTGGAATGCAACAGCGTGTTACAACTTTTAACCGCAAAAATCGCTTCAACCGCCATTTTTAAGTTATAATCAACCTAAGTTCAGCAACACTGCTAAACTACTTTCAAACCTCTTTAAGGAATTTTCAAAATGCGTAAGACTCAAATTGGTGCTATCTCTGGTGGTGTGATTGCTGCGATCACTGTTGGCGCAGTTCTGCTGGTTGCGGTGCCCTCGTATATCAGCGCAGCAAACTATGGCAATCGTACTGAAAATGCCCTGAAAGCAAAGATGGAAGACAATGAAAACATCTATGCTAATGGTACGCAAAAAGTCATGGAAATTGCTCAAGTTCCGAGCATGTACAAAAACGACCTGAAGGAAATCGTGACTGCCGCAATTCAAGGTCGCTATGGTGAAAATGGTTCTCAAGCTACTTTCCAATGGTTGAAGGAGCAGAACCCTGGGCTTGATAGTGCGATGTATGTCAAGATTCAGCAGGTGATTGAATCGTTCCGTGATGAATTCAAAAATGCTCAGACTCAAATGCTGGATCAACGTCGCTCTTATGAAAATGCTCTGGGTTATGTGTGGCAGGGTTTCTGGCTGAATATGGCGGGATATCCGAAAATTGACCTCAGCAAATATACGATCGTGACGACTGACAAAGCACGCCAAACGTTTGAAACGAAACGTGACTCTGGCATTCAACTTCGCCCGGCAAACTAATTTCTTTTGGAGTTAACCTAACATGTGGTCCTCTATCAAAAACGCAATTTTTGTTGATGAAGTTGCAAAGCCTCAACAGCAAGTAACTGCAGCTCCTGCTCAAACTGCACAGCATGCTCAAGTGTCTGCAGGATCTGCACCACAAGCAATGCAACCTGCTGACAATACTTTCATTGAAGCTCTGCGGAAAGCTGTGAAAGGTCGAGCAACTGCATTCACCTCATTGCTGGCCGCAGCAGATAAGCTGGCTAACATCATCCCCGATCCAAATACCCGGCTGAAGGCTGCATATGCAACTGTTAGTGGTGAAGGTCGTGGGCTGAAGGAAGTGATTGGTGCTATTGACATTCACGTTGCTGATCTTGAAGGGCAAAAACTGCAATTCATGAGTGCAGTGGATAACCAACGAACTGCTGCAATCGGTTCACTTGAAAATGAACTGAACTCTATTGGTCCTGCTAATCAATCTGCTGCTCAACAGATTCAGGCAATGACTCAGCAAATTCAGCAGCTTCAAGAATTGATCTCTAAAAATACTGTTCGTGAAACTGAGATCAAAGGTAAAATTGCTGCTGAACAAGCGCGGTTTACTGTTAGTCAACAACAATTTGAATCTGCTCTTGTTCTTGTTAAAAATGAGCTTGAATCGCAGCGTGCTGCAATCATGTCCACCCTGACTTCCAACTAACTTTTTACATTTTTACTATCATGATTCCTTCTACTGAAAGCAAGCCGCGTTCTTTCTGGTCTCGCCTGAAGGAACTACTGGTATGATGGTTCTGGCTGGCGCTGGAGTTGGTCTGTATTTTGCGTTGCCAACTCTGCTCATCTTTATGACTGGCCTGATGGCCCTGCTTGGTAAGACCATTGCTGTTGTTGTGCTGAGTGCAGCCCTCGCTGCAGTTCTGTACATCCTCACAAACAAGAAGTTCTTGACTTTGATGAGCTTCATGTTTAAGTCTGCAATGCGCAAACTTACTGGTTGGTTTGTTGAAATCGATCCAATCGGTATCATGAAGTCCTACATTGAAAAGATGCAAGAACGGCGTGAGGTAGTTGGTGCTACGCGTGATCGACTTCGTGGCCAAATCAAAGTCCTTGACGAAAAGATTACCAAGGGACAAAAGCAATATGAAAAGTCGATGTCTATGGCCCAACTTGCAAAAGAGCGCGGTAATCAAGGCGTTCTGACTGTTGAATCTCGTCAGGCTATGCGAGTTGAGCAGTTGAACAACGAGACTTATATCCCCCTGAAAATGCAAATGGAGGCACATCTCCGAGCTGCAAACAAATACTATGAGGTGACAGGCACAGTCATTGAGGATCTGAAGAATGAAGTTCAAGCTCAAGCTGATCGTCGTGAAATGATTATGGCATCTCACACCATGATGAAGGCAGCTAAAGCAATTCTTCATGGCGGCACTGATGAACGTGAAATGTTTGATCACGCTCTTGAGTTTGTGGTTCAAGACTACGGTATGAAATTGGGTGAAATCGAATCTTTCATCGAGAACAGCAAGCCGTTCGTTGATAGTCTGGACATGCAAAATGGAGTGTATGAAGCTGAAGCTCTGAAGCGACTGCAAGAGTGGGAAAACAAAGCTGACAGCATTCTTCTCGGTTCGGATAAGCGCAAACTACTCGAACAAACTACCGCAAATTCTGCACTTAATTTTGGTGTGAACCTCCCCGTTACTCAAGTTGTAGATTACAATTCACTTATCGCCGGTAAGAAGTAATTCGCAAAGCGATACTTAACTTTGACAAACTTTTTTGGAGAAATTTAAATGCTGCACAAACTGAAGCCCATCCCCCGCATGATCATCATTGCAGGTATCGTTGGTGGCCTTGCTTATGTTGCCCTGCAAACACCTGTTGGTGACATGATCAGTGCCCCTCCGCAAGCTGAAAAGTCGACTTCTTCGAGTTCCATCCTGCAAAGTGTGGCTCCTTCGAAATCTGCTGGTGATTCGTATGAACGCATCATGAGTACTGGTGTTATGAAGGTTGGTGTTCAAGGTAATGCCCAGCCATTTTATGATGCCGGTGTTGGTTTCAACGTTGAATTCATGAAGCTGCTGATTTCGCAACCCGAATTCAAAAATGTTCGTATCGACATTTCGTCTGAAGTTGATACGTATGAAGAAGTGCCAAAGACTCTTCTGCGTAAAGCCAATGGCGAGCATGTGGTGGACATTGCAATTGACGGCCTGGGTTTTCTATGATTAAAGAAAGGAGCCTGTTATATCTACTGCGCACCACAAAATGCTGGTCTATAACAGCAGACTTAATAAATCCCATCCCTGAAGAAATTTCTACGTTTTGAGACTCAATATTATCAAAAGTATTTTCGTAATCCTTATATTTCAGTTGATTCCCTGTAATCATTACCTCACTCATAATAGCTGCTCCTGCACTTGTACCAGCAATCATATTTCCATTTTTGTAGGATTCTTTCAAGATATTTTTCACTTCTGGATAAGTATTAATTATATCCATAAAAATTACCTGATCTCCACCTCCCACATAAATTAATTTAGCTTTTTTCAAGGAATCTAACTTAGATGAAGGCAATTTTTCGCCTTTTTTGAAAGCATAATTTACAGCCTTCAAATTTCTTTTTTCAAATTGTTGCTTTGCGTAATAAAAAGAAGAATCCTGCTCTGAACTAGCTTGAGGAAAAATAGCCACCGCATCACCAGAATTCAAGCCAGCCTCTTTTACCATTCTATCTACTAAAAAATCTGGTCTGGAACCACCTCCAATGATAAAAAGTTTACCCTTATTGTTTTGCGAAAAACTGAGGCTAAAAAGGAAAACAGTTACAACTAATAAAAATTTCTTCATTTTATCTTATTTATAAATTTCAATAGTAATTTCGCCATCTTCTGTTACCATGCCTCTATACATCCCCTCGGTATTGAAAGTCATTGCCATGTTTCCATTTTTATCTAAAGCGATCATTCCACCGTCTCCTCCTAATTTTTCTATTTCTTGCATTACTTCTTCAGTAGCAGTTTTTACATCTTTATTTTGATATTCGTATTTTGCAGCAACAGTTCTAGCGGCAGATGTTCTTATATAAAATTCTCCCCATCCTGTTCCAGAAATTCCTATATTTTCGTCTGCATAAGTTCCCGCACCAATAATAGGTGCATCTCCCACTCTCCCATATTTTTTATTAGTCATTCCTCCTGTAGAAGTTCCCGCTGCAATATTTCCTTCTTTATCTAGAGCAACACATCCTACTGTACCAAATTTTCTATCTACCCAATAATAGCTTGGATAATGATGATTATTCAATGCATTAGGTTGATTGGCTTTCAACTCTGCTTTCTTCACTTTCTGAAGTGCATCCCATCTGTGTTGAGTCCAAAAATATTTGGGGTTTACAATCTCTAGTCCTTGATTTTTTGAAAATTGCTCCGCTCCTTTTCCTATCATCATTACATGTTCAGACTTTTGCATAACTGCCAAAGCTGCTTTTATAGGGTTTTTAACTACAGTAAGACCAGCTACCGCTCCAGCAGATTTATCTTTTCCATACATTACAGAAGCATCCAACTCATTTCTGCCATCACTGGTAAAAACAGCACCTTTGCCTGCATTAAAAAGCGGACTATCTTCCATTACTACTATTGCTGCTTCTACAGCTTCTAGAGAGGACTTTCCTTCTTTTATCCTTTCGTAAGACTTTGCTAGCGCTTCTTTCAATTTATCTCTGTATTTTTGCTCTAATTCTGGTGACATTTCTTTTTTAAGGATGGTACCAGCTCCTCCATGTATTACCACCACATATTTTTTTTGACCATAAAAAAACATTGAAATACTAACTAAAAATAACAGTAAAATTTTCTTCATTTTTATCATTAACTTAAAATAGATGCTAAAAATATAAAAAAAAACGAAATTTAAAATCATATAGTCAAAATAAAATAATATTTCTAATAAAATCATCAAAATCACTAATCAATAATTATTATTTATCCACAAAAAGGATTATTTATCTAAAAAAAACAAAAAAAACTTTAAAAAAATCAGAAAAAAAATAATTTAACTTCACTAATTAAATCAATATTTAAAATTACAAAACTTATATTCTGTATTTTTGCATTTTTAAATTGTTAAATCAAATAATGAAAATCGCTTTCCTCGGACCACAAGCTAGTTTTACACAGCTTGCTACTTCACAAATTTTTCCCAATGAAGAACTCTTGCCACAGTCTAATATTTTAGATTGTTTCAAGGCAGTACAAGATGATTTGGTAGAAAAAGCCGTTGTTCCCCTCGAAAATTCTATCGAAGGAACTGTTTCTATGACGCTGGATTATCTTTATGATTTTGACGGAATTTTTGTGGAAACAGAAGTAGTGATGCCCATTTCTCATCAACTGATGATTCACCCAGATAATACCGAAATTGAGAAAATTTATTCTCATCCTCAAGCTTTGGCACAATGTTATCATTTTTTGGACAAACAATATAAAGATGTGATTAAGCAAGAATTCGGTTCTACTGCTGCTGCTGCAAAAAGAGTGGCCGAAAATCCTGAAAAAAAATATGCTGCAATTGCCAATTCTTATGCCGCAAAATTATACGGACTGAAAATCATTCACCAAAATATTCAAGATATTGAACAAAATCACACCAAGTTTATTGTGATTTCTAAAAAAGGAGAAAGACTGAACCTTCCACAAAATAAAATTACCGAAAAAACCTCTCTCATCATTACTTTGCCAGAAGATCATGCAGGAGGTTTGCATCAAGTTCTTTCTGTTTTTGCATGGCGAAAAATGAATTTAACCAAAATTGAAAGCCGAACCCTGAAAACAGGATTAGGAAATTACTTTTTCTTCATTAATGTGGCGAATGAATGGCATCCTGTCTTGTCTAATAACGCATTAGAAGAACTGAAATCTCTCGGTACAGAAGTGAAATTTCTAGGTCACTATTATGAATATTTATTAGGAAGTTAAACTATTGATTTTTAGTATATTAAATTTATAAATTATAGAAATTTTCAATCTAAATTTATCTAAAAACACTTTCTAAAATCTTTAAATCGCTGTAATTTTGTTTTGAAAATTCAGCGATTTTTTATTGCTGTTTCATCACGGAAGTTTAACCTTAAAACTTAAAAAAATGTCAACTTTAATGAAAAGAAATCCAATGACAGGGTTAAATAGTTTCTTTGATGATTTTTTTACCAAAGATTTATTTAACTGGAATGAAAAAAACCTTACAGAAATGGGATTTACCATGCCTTCTGTAAACGTGAAAGAAACCGAAACCAATTACGAAATTGAAATGGCGGTTCCAGGATTGAAAAAAGAAGATTTTAAAATTAACATCGATCGAAACATTCTTACCATTTCTTCGGAATCTCAAACCGAAAACGAAGAAAGAGATGAGAAGAAAAACTACACCAGAAGAGAATTTAATTATCAATCATTCACCCGTTCATTTACCATGCCTTCTGATATTGTAGATGTAGAACACATCGAAGCAAAATATGACAACGGCATTCTGAAATTGGCGGTTCCGAAAAGAGAAAACGCTAAAAAAGAAGTGAAAACCATAGAGATTAAATAACAAATGAAAACGGTGAGAAAATTTCTCACCGTTTTTTTATTCTTCTAGAAGTTTCTGAATATCTTCTATCAATAATTTTCTGTCTGGCTGGAATTTACCTTTTAAACTTGCATTTTTTCCTTCTTGATCATCATAATTCAATCCAGAATAATAAAGAATCGGCATGCCATCTTTTCCAAATCTGCATCTCACATTGCCTTCTTTGTCTACCAAAGCTAGCATTCCGCTGTGATTAAGACTTTCTGATTGGTCATCTTTATCGCCTACATAAATATCAAATTCATTGGCTAAATCACCGATGTAATCTCTATTTCCTGTCAAAAAATGCCAATTGGGATTGGTTACTCCTAATTTTTTAGCATGCGCTTTTAAAAATTCTGGCGTGTCATTTTCTGGATCTATAGAAATGGAAATAATCCCAAAATCTTTACTATTAATCGCTTGATTTACGAATTTCAAATTGTTATTCATAATCGGACAAATTGTAGGTCATCTTGCATAGAAAAACTCTACTACATAGACTTTTCCCAACATATCTGTATTTGAGATTCTACTATTATTTTGGTCGATTAATTCAAAATTTGGCGCCTTCATTACTGTATGAAGACTTTTCTTGAAAAAGTAATTTCCTGCGATAAATGCTAAAACAATAGCTACTAAAGCTATCATTTGGTATACCAGCATTTTATTCATTCCAAAACCAGACGTTTTTTTAGGTTTCGTCATGTTCAGAAATTATTTTGCGTATTTTTTTGGATTTTTTTTGAATTCTTCTTTGCAAAGTTTATTGCAGAAACCATAGGTTTTCCCCTTATAAACAGCAGTATCTTTTAAAAACTGTGCTGTTTTCATTCCGCAAATCGGGTCTTCTTCGTTCACCACTTTTACGTCTAGTTTTTGGGTAGTTTTTTTATGGTCGTGAACTTTTTTGGTTTCTGGAGTCTGTTGACAAGAAGATAATATAGAAATTGCTACAAAAGCAACGGTTAATGTATATTTCATTTTTTGATTTTTTTTAAGTTAAAATTAATTGAATAAAAGTACGAAAATTAATTTCAAACTAAAGGTGGATGAAAAAACTCAGGGTAAAAATCTTGAAAAGTAAAATTAAAGTGATGGATAAAAACTTTCGTTTTTGAAAAATCCTGATGTTCCTGTTCTTGTATCGCTAAACTTTCCGTAGGAAGAAATAATTGTAAAAACTCCACTTTATGAATTTTAGTCGATTGATTTTCAGAAGATTTTGCCATTTCGTGTTTCACGTAGCATTTTCCGTTGCATCGCAAATCAGGTTCAGATTGGTTTTCGCAAAGTTGAGTAGAAATGTAATCATAATTCACTGCATAATCTAATAATGGCAGCACAGAACGCACTGACATCACCAAAAATAAAAATATGGCAATTACAATTCTCATTTTTTAAAGAATGACAAATTTAAGGAATTTTAAATATAACTCTTTGTGATTTTTGTAACTTTGAAGTTCTACACATATAGCGTTCCTACGGAACGCGTTTCTAGGTACTCTTTTTTTTCTACAAACCTTTCGTTCCTATGGAACTTTATATTATTTGGGAAAATTTTCTACACATATAGCATTCCTACGGAACGCTTCATAGAAATCCAATCTTCCATCATCTAGCTTCCAACATCCTTTCTAAGAATATTTTCCCTTCCACTTTTTCTGCAATTCTTCGCGGATTTTTCTTTCTGTAGCGTTTTCGCCAGGAACATAGAATTGCGTTCCAGAAATTTCATTGGGCAAGAATTCTTGGTTTACAAAATTCCCTTCATAAGAATGCGCATATTGATATTCTTTGCCATAATCTAAGTCTTTCATCAGCTTTGTAGGTGCATTTCTCAGATGCAAAGGAACTGGTAAATTCCCGGTTTGTTTTACGACAGCAAGTGCTGCATCAATCGCTTTATAAGTAGAGTTGGATTTCGGTGAACACGCCAAATAAACTGCTGTTTCACTCAAAATAATTCTAGATTCAGGATTTCCAATGACATTTACCGCTTGAAAGCAATTATTGGCAACCGTCAAAGCATTTGCATTCGCCAAACCGATGTCTTCAGCTGCTAAAATGAGCATTCTGCGTGCTATAAATTTTACATCTTCACCACCTGCAATCATTCTGGCAAGCCAATACACCGCCCCCGCTGCGCAAAGTCTCCTGACTTTGAGCCAAACTTACTCATCATAATTACTATATTTCCAAAATTCATTTGTTTTGCTTGTATTAATTACTGGGTTATCTGCCAATTCTACATTTACTAATCCTTTACCCGTTGTATAATTACTCGCTGATGAATAAATATAATGTTGGGCTTTTTCTACAATACCTGCTCTTATTGGGTTTAAGTGTATATAATTTAACTTATCCCACATAAAATGTAAGGTATATATTTCTTCTGCGTGATTGCCATATTGCCAAAACTGGTAATTCTTGTTTCTTGTATGGCTTTCTGTTGCTTTTTTGAATAAAGCCTGCATCCACTCTCTTCTGCTTTCTGGTTCTGTTTGTATGGCTTCTAAAATATTTTTTGCGGTAAACTTTTTAAAATCTCTTACTAAATCTGATAATCTACCTTCTTTAGATTGTACTATTAAATGGATATGATTGCTCATTATCACATAACCATACAAAACCATTCCTTTTTCTTTTATGCAATATTCTAATGATGAAACTACTATATCTTTATAAACCTTTCTTGTAAAAACATCTATCCAATCTACTACTGTACAGGTAATAAAGTGGGGTTTTTCTTGGTCTTTTATGGTATAGCCTTCTTTCATTTTTATATATTTTATCATTGCTCAAAGTCGGGAGACTTTGCGCAGCGGGGGACTTTGTGTAGCTGGTCTTATTTTTACTTAAGTTTTCTTGGTTATTAGTTTTTATATTCTATCATTGCTCAAAGTTGCAAACTTTGCGCAGCGGGTCTTATTTTTACTTAAGTTCTCTTGGTTATTAATTTTTATATTTTAGCATTGCTCAAAGTTGCAAACTTTGCGCAGCGGGGTTATTAATTTTTATATTTTAGCATTGCTCAAAGTTGCAAACTTTGCGCAGCGGGGAGAAATTATTTCTGAACTTAATGTAGAAAAAAATGATGAAAGGCAAAAAATTATTTCAGTTATTAAAAATCTCAATTTAAATTTATTACCATTAAAAGTCGACGGTAAAACTATAGGACAATTAGGGATTATCCCCAATATATCCCAGATTTCACCTCAAGAAACAGGCGTGGTAATTTCAAATGGTGTAAGAGTCAGTACATTTTCAAGTGAATTAATTGGCTATGTTAAAGTTGATGATATAAGTAATTTGAAGCGAACTGAATTTATTTCAAACATTCCTTATTCTTCATTATATGATTGGGGTATTAGATTTCTAGAGTACATGAATTCATTGAAAGGAATATATGATTTTACAAATAAAATTGATGGCTTAAAATTTTCGTTAGGTATTATAGATGATAATCAAGAAATTTTTGGTTTTTTAAATAATGGAAATGCTTACGGTTTTAATATTTTAAATTTTAAAAACTTTATTAAAAATTTAACTGAAGTTAATATTTACACATTAATGCAAGGTGTATCAAAAGACTTTGTATATAATGGTTTTATATTTCTTATTAGACCAGTCCATTTTGGTAATTTGTTAAAATCTGATGATAATAATAAAGTTAATACTATTGAAAAATTTTTGGAAAGTTTAATATCCGAAACCTGGGGTGGTTTTACTGTAGATAAAAAATCTGGTTTAGAAGAGTTTGCTCTTACTAATAACTTTCAAAATATACCTTATATGGAATTAAAAACATATAGGCGTATCCCCCCGCTGCACAAAGTCTCCTAACTTTGCGCAACCCTCTAATTCTTTTCAAATTTAATCAAAGACACAAATAAAAACCCC
>OGVG01000093.1_pt1 | contig 11268 bp, 20 predicted proteins | sample 1575691 | NCBI WGS metagenome assembly OGVG01 (sample SAMN07581545, study PRJEB24739) | freshwater metagenome | reverse complement strand
CGAGGCGTGCGACTGGCCACATGCACTGCACTGTGAAGATGGGCACCTGCTGAATTACTTCGTACCGGAACATGGCGGCGAACTCTGGTATGGCGAGAACTTGAAGATGCGCCAGAACCTGATTCAATACCTGCTCGGGCGTGTAGCACACCACGAGGCGATGCTACGGGGAGGCGTTGCACTCGCAGGCTAATTCGAGGGCGTTAGTCAAGGGCGTACGTTCGTGCGTCCTTGCATGGCTTACTTCGATAAAGGGACAAGCATGCAGGAAAGAATACGGGAACTGTGCGCGGCGATCAACGCTCTCGTTGACGCGGCGGACTTCGACGTTACGCAGTGCGCTAACGACTTTGGCTACAGTACCGGCGAGATTATGTGCGCACCGAACCAGCCGCCTGAGCAATTGCTGAGGTCTGCGCGTACGTGGAAACACGCAGGTCTGCTAGGCTTCCTCGATATGTCGCGTAAGTTGCGGGACATGGGCTTCCTGTACTGCGGCCACGGGTATTTCAGTTCCGTGTTCCAGCACGCCGACACGCCGGGCGTTGTGTACAAGCTAAGCATGCGTACCGATGATGCGTACGCTGCGTTCGCTCTGTGGGCGCGTGCTAATCCGAACCCGCATGCGCCAGTGTTCCATGATATTCAGCGCGGCCGGCGTTCCGTTGTGTTCGCCATCATGGAGTACATATCCCTTAATGCGGCACAACTTCGCGGTCAGTTGCCGATACCCTTCTCAGCGTACTGTTTGATGGGCCGTGTGCGTGAGAACAAGCCGAGCACGTTGTACAGGCGCAACCTTGTGAAGTACCTGCGCGAGATTCGCAAGTTCTTCAATGGTGTAGCTGAGATCGACATTCACGGGGAGAACCTGATGTTCGACCCTGACAGTAAGCGGGTCATCGTAACTGATCCTGTATCTTTCACTAAATCTGCGGAGGAATACCAATGCTACTCAACAACCTGAACCAACCCGTAAACGTTTCCCCGACCCTGCGTGGTCACAGTGTCAAGGGCGTGCCGAACCACTTCGCAATCGCTGTACTCGCACCGCTTCGTGAGGTGCTCGAACCCAGCACCATGAAGTGCGGCGATATGTTCCGCCTCGGCACTCGTGCGAAGCTGCAGCAGTAATGCTGTTCGGCGTGTATCTCAGTGTGGGCGTGGCTCTTGCCACGATCCAACGTGAACAACTCTGTTTGGAACAACAAGTAATGGATATGCAAAAGCCACAACTTCAAAGCAAAGGCGCTACGGTGCAATACCTCGGCCACGGGAAGAACACTGGGGGGCTTCAGGCCCACTCGATTGGCTGGGAGTACCCGTACACAGTCATCGGCGTCCAGCGCGGCCCAGATGGTGCTCTGCGCTGGGCTGTGATGGATACCCGTAACGGGCAGATCGGCACGGACAAGGCCACCCAGCGTGAGTGCAGCATCGAGATCGCGTCCCTCAAGATAAGGAACATGATGCATGGCTAAGGTGTATGTGGTACACAAGGCGGGTGGGCCGGTGGCGTGTATGCTCGGCCCTAAGCTGGGCGGGGGTCTGTTGGACTTCTGCAAGGGGTGTCAGGCGTACGAACCCAGCGACATTGGACTATGCCTGAGTGTGGACGTGGACTGCTGCCAGAACGGGCATGAAGTCCTCACTGCAATCAAGGTGAATGTCGGAACCCGCTTCACTGGCGAGACACTGAACGGGCGCATCATTGAAGATGCACTCGTGGTAGGCATAGTGGAGTGGCGTGAGTACCCGTTGCAAGTACACTGGACTGACTCGACAGGCAAGCACATCGAGCCGTTCGCTCTGCATGAATTCAAACATTTCAAGTTTCTTTAACAAGGAGGTACTGTGAACAAAACCCTGAAAGACATCCTGAACTCGGCCACGGGCCTGACCACTACCCCGGCGCTGTCTGTCGATACTATCGTGTCCCCGATCACCAGCATCGGCGGCAAGCTCCGTGATCTGCGCAAGGCCAGGGCCGAGGAAGCCGACCGCCTGCAAGTTCGCATCGCTGAGATGCAGCAGGAGGTTCGCGACCTGCTCGATGAATCTGATCGTGCGTTCCGCATCGCTGAACAACTCGACGGTATGGTGCTGTAATGGTAAAGGTCAACATCACCCCGAACACAAAGCCAATCCCGGCCCCGAGTATACGTGAGGTATGCGTACTGAAGCCCAAGGACAGCAATGGCACTCGTTCATACCTTGTGTTCTGCGTGCCGGGACCGCACCCGCAGTACCTGTTCGTTGGAGGCTCTAATGCGTACTTGCCAGCGGACGCGTGGAATCGCCATGTGAATGAACACTACGACCATGTTGGTACATTTAGCCAAGACAAGATGGAGGTGACTATCAATGCGTAAGCATAACAAGCAAATGGCAACCTGCTGGGGGCGTACTCCCGGCGACCGTAGCAACTTCGCCTCGGCGTTCTCGCACAAGCTGGCGAACGACAAGGGTTTTCAACTAGGTGCTAACGGCCTGATGTGCCGTCTGCTCCGCCGTGTAGGAGTAAACGTCTGATGCGTACCTTCAAACTGGAACTCGCCATCGACATGAAGGCGGTCGTACCCGATAGCTGGGTGAAGCTCATGCGAGAGCAAGCTGCTGCCCCGGACACTACCACGTTCCTGAAGAACGCCCAAGAGATGTTCCCCGAGGATGATGAGGGGTTCGCCCTGCACATCCTGAAGCATGGCGTACGCCGCAATATCCGTGAAGCCTTGCAGGAACTGTTCATGGCCTCCGGTCTGGGTTGTACCCTCAGCCCAGCCCGTGCCACCGTGATCGACCGCTCGCCACCAGCGAACGCCGAGCCTGTACTCGCAACCGAAGTTGCAGAGACAATCCCCGCTTAACTTTTCTTCAACTGTAGTACCTCCCTTGTTGGCATCCGCCTTGGGAGCAACCTTTATATATAGGAGTCATAACCATGTCTAACGAAAACATCAACACCGGCGCCGTCGAAACCGTCAAGCTGACCCGCGAGCAGAAGATCGCCGCCAAGCTGGATGTCCTGAAGAAGCGCATCGAGAAGGATACCGCCGATTTCAACGAACTGGCCGCTGAACTGAACAACATCGCCGCCCTCGCCGCCATCGGTGAAGGCTCCGCTGTCGTCGTCAAGCTGGGCCGCAAGTTCGCTGACAAGGACACCACCCGCTACGTCAACGGCGTCGTCATCGGCGTCAAGGAAGAAGAAGACGGCTCGAAGCTGTACAAAGTTTCGCATGGCGTCGGCTTCGAGGCAGACATCGCCGTTGTCACCGGCGCAGCCCTGTCCCTTCCGGCTGCTGAGCCGGTCGCCGCTGCTGAGTAATCCTCTGCTGTAGGCTCAAGGGTGTTCCTCACGATGGAGCACCCTTCTACATACAACAGGAGGTGATATGATTGACCCAACCAAGACAACACCTGAGAAGCTGGCTGAAATGAATGACAGCTTGATAGTGGATAACAACCACCTACGTGAGCGTCTGCGTGCCTTCAAGGTTGCAGCATACAGGCGCGGGTGTACAGCTTCCCAGTCCCGCCAGTTTGTACTACTGCTTGGGGCGAGGATGCGTGGATTAACTACATCGACAAGCACGGGGTGTGGATGCAATGATACCTGAACGTGACTGGCTGACAAAGGCCAAGCAACTAGCAGTGGGCATGCGGACCCGCACGTACCACAACGGAGAGCGCCGACCTAACCTCGCAATCGGCAACGATCTGGACAAGTGGTGGTGCTACTGCCATGCGTGTCATGAGGGCGGGGTGGTCGAGAAGTCCCATGTGGTGCTGGGTTCGCACGATGTTGTGCACGATGGCATAACCAAGCCAAAGGACATCCAACCTGTACATCAATCAGACTTCGAGATACCTATTGCGCGCTTCCTAGCTGACAAGAATATGTCGGAGTTGTACCTACCGGACCTGTACTACAGTGCCGAGCGCAAGCGCCTGATGATGCAACTAGAAGGGGTGTGGCATGGGCGTGACCTGACTGGCCGCAGCCCTCAGAAGTGGATGAACTATGGCGCGGCCACGTACATCGGCTCACCGTTCACCTACACGGCAGTAGTCGAAGACATCTTCAGCATGTTCAAGGTGCGTTGGGCTATGCGCCAGTATCCTAACTTCACTGCCATGTGCAACCTCGGCACCAATGCTGGGCTTGGCATTACGTATGCTATGAGCCAATCGAAGTGTATCCAGAAACTTGGGTGGTTCTTCGATGCAGACCCCGCTGGGGATCGTGGGGCGCACGAGTGCCAGAAGCGTATGCAACCCTTCCAGATTCCGCAGTACCGCGTACGTCCTCCAGAGGGGCTTGACCCCAAGGACATGACGTGCGAGGAAATTCGTGCAGCACTCATCAAGGAGATGCAACTATGAAACTCGCAAGACTGTACATACCTAAGTACCCGAACCAGCAGGTGTTCACGCTGGAGAAGCGCATCGCCGCAGCCTTCAACGGCTACACCCTGTACTCCTTCGGAGTTGGCGTGTGGCGAACGCCTAGCGGGGAACTCATGCAAGAGCCAGTGTACGTTTACGATGTCGTTATCAAGGGAGAGGACGACAAGGCTGCGCTGGAGGAAATCCTGTTGCAGTACAAGACGGAGGCCGAGCAGCAGGAGGTACTCTACGTGTACGACAATCAACCCATCTTTCTTTGAGGAGAAAACCATGAACGGACATTACGAAATCGAGAACTCGAACTACCCTGTCGGCGCCCTGCGTACCGGGGATAACTACAAGGTCACTGACATGCGCAGCCTGAAGCCGTTGCACTCGCAACCCGTTTCCAAGGAACTGGCCTACAAGGCGGCTGCTCTTGTGAATTGCAAGATTCGCTCGAAACAGTTGCCAGCAGAGCAGGACTCTACTGAGGTGCAGGACTTCGTCGATGCCTACATCGACGAGCGCATCGGGGAATAACGGATGGATAATCTGCTGCTTCATGCCCTTGCGCAGAAGCAGCGGTATCGCTCCCTGCTGCACGTTGTCCCTACCGGGATGATCTCACAGGATACGCAGGTTGTGCTGGCGTGGTTCGGTGCGTACTACAATGCTTTCCCAGAGCGGGACTTCGTTGTGGTCGATGAACTTCAATCGCTGGTGCGCCTGCGTAGCGGTAACGCTGCTCCCGAGCAAGTGGCCGTCACGTGTCATCTGGTCGAGCAACTGCGCCACCCTGTCGATGAGGCGGGGCTGCGCGGTATCCTCGGGCAGTTGCACGAGCTTGACCTGTCCGGTCGAGCCGGTGCGCTCATCGCTAAGTACAACGCTGGCGAAGAGATCAACCTCGCGTATGAATTGAACAAGCTCAGCGCAACAGCAGTGCGGTGTATGTCGCAGTCCGCCCCGGATGACTACATCGACACTCCCATTCACGAACTACTATCGGAGATCGACAATGATTCTGGCATTAAGTTCAGGCGGCTCGCTCTTCTCCGCGAGAACATCGCAGGGCTGCACGGTGGTGCAAGTCTCGCCATCGCTGCTCGACCGGATAAGGGAAAGACTTCTTTCATCGCGTCAGTCATCACTGACTTCGCTACCCAACTTCCGCCGATCTTTGGGGAAGGGCGTCCGATTCTTTGGCTCAACAACGAGGGTTCGGGCAAACGCATCATCCCGCGTGTCTATCAAGCGGCGCTTGGCTGCGACCTGAATGAACTGATCCGCCTGTCCAATGCAGGTGAGTTAGTCCCGGCATACACCAAGGCAGTCGGCGGTACGCCTGACATCATCCGCGTCAAGGACATGCACGGTGCCTCGCTCGCCAACATCGAGCAAGTCATCGAGAGCATGCGCCCTGCTGTAGTGGTGTTCGACATGCTTGCGAACTTCCGCTTGGCCGGTGCGCAGAATGGTGCGAACAAGGCCGATGGTGTTGAGCAGTTGTGGCAAGAGGTGCGGGAGATGGCAGTACGCCATGACTTCATCTCGCTGAGCACTGTGCAGATCAGCCAAGAGGGCGGCAACCAGTTGTACCCGCCGTACTCGGCTCTCAAGGATTCCAAGACTGGTATCCAAGGTGCGACCGACATCATCCTGATGATGGGTTCGCTGGACAACCCCGACGCACAGGTCATCCGTGGCCTTAGCACCCCGAAGAACAAATTCGCCGTAGCTGGGAAGCAATCCTACGTTATGGGTGAGGTGTACTTTGATGGTAGCAAGTGCGTCTTCAACGATGGAGCAAGCAATGGCTGAGTTGATGAAAGGAAACTGTTGGAAGGATCGCCGCGATGCGAAGGACCGCAAGGGCAATCCGATTGTGACGTACCCTGTGTATGTTGAGGACAAGCACGACGAGATTCGTTGCCACGTATTGGTTACGCAGACCGAGGTGAAGTACTTGTCGTATGCAGGTAAGCCGCTGGCGAATATGGAACGGTTCAACCAGACCTTCCTGACTATTGCCCGTGGTACTGGCTGGTCGGAGTTCGATCTAGGCTTCGAGGTAAACGGGAACTTCAACGACTCCTACCGCTGGGTACGTAGCACGAAGGGATTGCCAGATGATCTGAAACATGCGACGTTCCGCTTCCTGATCTTCGGCCTACCAGAGAAGCGCACTGGCGGTATGGTACAGCAGTTACTCACACGCATCGAAGTTGCGCGGTACGCTGCGGATTGGGTTACTACTCCCTTCGACACGCCGTTCTGCACTGTATGCTATGGGCCGGATGATGTTGATGCCGCATTCTTGAATGCCCGTTCCAATGGGCGTGAGGGTGTGATGGTTAAACAACTACATGCCGAGTACGAGCGCAAGCGCACGGACGGTTGGCTCAAGATGAAACCGGAGGATGATGCAGATGGTGTTATTGTCGAACTTATCGAGGCGACTGCAACGGTCGCTGATCCTGAACGTGGGATTGCTGTTGGTGATCCTCTGGGTCGAATCGGGTCGGTGCGTGTACGCATGGAAGACGGCTCTGAAGCGTGTCCGCATGGAATTGCGCACGACCTTGGCCGGGACATGCGCGTGCACCCAGAGAAGTACATCGGACAGTGGTGCGAGTTCTCCTACATGGAAATAGATAGGCAGGGTGGCTACAGACACCCAGTCTTCAGGAGATTACGTGAAGCGAAAGCTTAACCATTATGAGTACAGGGATGGCTGGTTGTACTGGGCGGATCATCACCACACTAGCCGCATAGGTACTCGCGTTGGAAATAAACACCCTAATGGGTACTGGTACTATAGTAACCGCCTAGTGCATCTGCTAATCTGGGAACTACACAACGGGGAAATACCCTGTGATTATTTCGTGGATCATATTGACGGTGATTTAGATAACTGTAGTATCTCTAATCTAAGGTTAGTGACAGCTTCCCAGTCATCGGCAAATAGAGGCCCTATGAAGGTACGAGCATATCCGAAGGGTGTGCGTAAGTACGGCGACAAGTACCGAGCCTATATAGATGGTGAGCACCTAGGAACTTTCGCTACAGCAGAGGCGGCACTCGCCGCTAGGCAAGCTGCCGAGTCACCGTACCACCGCAAGGAGTACTTCAAAGATGCGTAGCGAAGAGGAAGAGCATAACGAACGTCACGGCGGGTATCCGCCAGAACACTGGAGGTAACTATGTTTACTGAATTGCCCGGCAACTTCGTGTTGCTACAGATCGGCGGCGTGTTCAAGCAGGCAGTGGTTGCTCGCTGTACCTTGAATGACCGCGTGTATGCCAAGCACGGTGGTGGCTACATTCGACTCGGTACAGGGGATGCAACCTCGCATCCCAAGGTCAGCCGCGTGTGCGACTACCGGGAGGCACCGAACGTGGTGGTACGTGACAAATTCAAAGGGCCGGAGTTCGTATGAACGAGACTTCACTGCAAGCCTACTGGTCGGAGCGCCTAGCGTTCCGGCTGACGGCTAAGCAAGCCCAAGTGCTTGACGATCTGTACATCAACGGACCAGCGACTCGTGCCCAGCTCGAACAGCGGACCAAGCTGAAGCTCTGTTGTGTATGCGGTCGTGTGAACGAACTGCTGAAGGCCGGGGCCATCGAGGAATTCGAGAAGGTCACGGACGAGGCAACCCACAAGAAGGTGTGGAACCTCCGCGTGAAAGGCGACCGATGAGCCGTATCCTATTCATCGACTTGGAGACTGAGAACAAGCCGTACTTCGGCGCTGTTGCCTCTCCGCGTCATCCTGATAACTACGTGGTCGCAGTCGGTACAGCGTGTGACACGCAGCCGTATGACGGCCCTATCGAGGGACAGTACTATGCCTCTAAGGAAGAAGCAGTTCGATGGCTGCACATCCCCGACGACGTGTGGTTGCTGGTTGCCCACAACGCACCGTTCGAAATGGATTGGTTCCTGTTCCAACAGCGTCCTGAGATCATCAAGTTCCTCAGCCGTGGCGGACGAATCTTCTGTACAGCGTATGCTGAGTACCTGCTCACTAATCAGCAAGAGACTTACCCAAGCCTCGATGCCACCGCCCCAAAGTACGGCGGAACTCACAAGGTTGATGGCGTCAAGATTCTTTGGGAGCAAGGCGCACTTACTTCCGAGATAGACAAAGACCTCCTTCTTGAGTACTTGCTAGGACCTGAAGGCGACATCGAGAACACACGCCGTGTTTTCTATGGACAATACCAGCAGCTAATTGCCCGTGGCATGTGGAACATGGCCCTCACCCGTATGGAGGGTATGATCTACAACTGCTTCGCTATGGATGCTGGCCTGCACGTTGACCGTGCCGTGGCGTTCAAGCAACTGGACGAGCAGAACGCGAAGCTCGCTGAACTGCTCGACCTGTTCGGTCAGTACCGTGGACACATCCCCGGCTACGTGGAGTTCAAGGATTCCTCAGACTACCACATGAGTGCATGGCTGTTCGGTGGTCCGATCAAGTACCGCATTCGTGATGTCTGGTACAACGAGGACGGCACTCCGAAGTACGAGAAGGCAGACTGCTACAAGTTTGGGGAGCAGTTCGTGCTGGCCGAGGACATCACCCCTGAGCAGTTCCAGAACGCTGTGCAGCAGTACGGTGCGGTGGATCGGTACTCCTCCGGGAAGAACAAGGGCCAGCCGAAGACCCACAAGGTAGAATTGCAGACTCCGAAGCTCAAGTGGTACGACCGTCTGTTCCAGTGTCCTCCGTTGATCGACCTGTCGCTGTTGCCGCAGGACATCCAGAAGGAGTTCCAAAAGGAGTTCGCAGGTAAGCGTAAGCTGGCCGGTGACTCCCCGGTGTACAGCACTGGCGCTGACTGTATCGAGATGCTGAGCAAGCGTCAGGAGTTCGGGGGCGAGATCAGCACCGTGCTGAAGAAGCTCTTAGAGTACGCCAAGGTTGACAAGGATGTGGGTACGTACTACCTCCGCGAAGACAAGGATGAGGCCGGTAACGTGGTGAAGCAGTCTGGGATGTTGCAGTACCTCACCCCGCACAGCATCGTGTATCACGTGCTGAACTGCACGAGCACGGTCACTACCCGCCTGTCGTCGAACCGTCCGAACATGCAGAACATCCCGCGTGGCGACACCTCAGATGTGAAGAAGATGTTCACGAGCCGCTTCGATAGTCCGGTCTGGTTGGAGTGGGCCTTGGAGCAGGAACTGATCTCGCCGGACCTGTACGGCCAGTGCATCGAGAACATCGCTGCCGGTGTGCCAAACGGTAAGATCATCGAGGCTGACTACTCCGCGTTGGAAGTCGTGTGCCTCGCTGCATTCAGTAAGGACAATAACCTCGTGCGTGCCCTGCTCGACAACATCGACATGCACTGCATGCGGTTGAGTCAGCAACTAGGAGAGCCGTATGAGGAAGTCCTCCAGAAGTGTAAGGATGAGTCGCATCCCGATCACAAGAAGTACAAGACTCTGCGAACTAACATCAAGCCGAAGGCGTTTGCGTATCAATATGGCGCTACCGCTGCCGGTATTGCCTTCGCCACGGGTTGCTCTGTGGAAGAAGCGCAGGCATTCATTGATGCGGAGAAGGCGCTCTTCCCAGATGTGGAAGCGTATTACGATGATGTGATCTTCAAGACGGTAGAGAACAACACCAGTATGCATCGCGAGCAAACCGAGAACGGTGGCTGGCGTGTGTACAAGCGGGGTGTGTGGCAGTCGCCGGGAGGCACGTGCTACGAATTCCGACAGTACCCGAAGGTCAAGTGGGTGGATGGTCAGAAGATCGACCTCATGGAGTTCAAGCCCACGCAGATGCGGAACTACCCTATCCAAGGGGAGTCCGGCTTCTTCGTCCAAGGTATCGCAGGGCTGGTCGTTCGCTGGTTGATCGAGAAGGGATTCTTCGGCAACCGCGTATGGATCATCAACCAAGTACACGACGCTCTGTATCTGGACTGCCACGTAAGCGTCCTCGCGGAAGTCGCAAGCACTCTGAAGTTCATCATGGAATCGCTGCCGCAGTACTTCAGTAGTACGTTCGGCTACGATCTAGGTGTTCCGTTCCCGGCTGAAGTTGAAGCCGGTCCCTCAATGTACGAGAAGCATAAAGTGGAGGCCCAATGAGTATTGTCTTTGGCGCGTTGTATCTAATTGTAGCAAGCCTGATGTGCCTTGCTACCTACGGCATGCTCTGCATGTTCGACTTCGACATCAAGAAACTGTGGGGCAAGGGTTGGCCTGCCCGAGTTGACTTCGCTGTGCTCATCGCTATTATCCTGTCGTGCGTGCACGGCTTCATCAAACTTCTGTAAGGAGAACAACACATGAGTATGACTGTTCAAGAAATTCTGGCTCTGGCTAACGAGGTAGCAGAGCAATCCCACGACATGAACGTTGCCGTCAAGGGTGGCGGCGGTGCACGTTTGCTCCCGGAAGGCTATGCGTACTGCCGGCTAGTCGAGTACGTCGAGTTCGGCATGCAGCCGCAGGAGTTTGGCGGTAAGCAGAAAGACCCCGCGCTGGAGTTCCAACTCGGCTTCGCCCTGTACAACACCGCTGACCGTGTGTACCAGAACGACGATGGTACGCCGTACATCATCCGCCCGTACTCGATGGCTATGTCTGCCAACGAGAAGGCACGTTCCTTCCTGCTGTTCAAGCTGCTGAACTGGAAGAACCAGTACCGGCACTTCGGCCAGATGCTGACCCAAGGCTTCCTTGCCAAGATCGTGCATGAGCCGAAGTCGAAGACCGATCCGAAGATCGTGTCCCGCCTCGACCTCAAGGGCTTCCTGCCGCCTGTCGATACCGTGTCCGGTCAACCGCATCCGATCACTGCTCGCTACGAAATTTACCAAAATTGGTTTGCAGATTTTAATTTAA
>OGVG01000092.1_pt1 | contig 11366 bp, 10 predicted proteins | sample 1575691 | NCBI WGS metagenome assembly OGVG01 (sample SAMN07581545, study PRJEB24739) | freshwater metagenome | reverse complement strand
AATAAAGGTCTTTGTCTACAATACGCATTCTCTTGCTATTGTCTTGCATGTATTCCCCTTCTGTTTTTTGTAAAAGCACTCTTATTCCTTCTTCTGAAAGGAATTTGATGAGGTGTTTATTTTTAGGTAAACCTCTGTAAGCCTGTAAAAGTTTAAAACCTCCGTCTGTTTTATTACCAGCTGCGATTAATTTCTTTGCTTCGGTTAATAAATTAGAAACGATTTGTTTCTGAACGGCTACAATTCTGTCTACAGATGGTTTCAAAACATCGAATTCTTGTCTGTCACCTTGAGGAATCGGTCCAGAAATAATGAGTGGAGTTCTAGCATCATCAATTAATACTGAGTCTACTTCGTCTACAATCGCAAAGTTTAATTCACCTTGAACTAATTCTTCAGGCGAAGAAACCATGTTGTCTCTTAAATAGTCAAAACCGAACTCATTATTGGTTCCATAAGTAATATCTGCTTGATAAGCTTTTCTTCTTGCATCAGTATTCGGTTGATGTAAATCGATACAATCGATGCTTAAACCGTGGAACTGATAAATTGGGCCCATCCAAGCCGAGTCTCTTTTTGCCAAATAATCATTCACAGTAACTACGTGAACACCACGACCAGGAAGTGCATTTAAGTAAATAGGTAGCGTTCCTACTAACGTTTTACCTTCACCAGTTGCCATTTCGGCGATTCTACCACTGTGAAGTGCAACCCCACCGATAAATTGGGTGTCATAGTGAACCATGTCCCAAACTACTTCTTTACCAGCAGCATCCCATTTATTTTTCCAGAAAGCTTTATCTCCTTTAATTTCTACAAAATCTTTAGCAGCAGCTAATTCTTGGTCATGCTCAGTTGCTGTAACAGTAAGTCCACCATTTTGAGCCAATCTTCTTGCAGTTTCTTTGATAACCGCAAAAGCTTCTGGAAGAATATCGTTCAAAACTTTTTCTTCAATTTGATAAGAATCCTTTTTCAGCGTTTCAATTTGCCCAAAAAGTTTTTCTTTTTCGTCTATGTCAGAAGATTTTGCAATTTGCTCATGAACTTCTACTACTTGATTTGTAATGTGTTCTGTAGCTGCATCAATTTTATCTTTGAATTCTTGAGTTTTTGCTCTCAATTCATCATCCGAAAGCTCGGCAATTGCTGGCTCTACTTTCTTAATTTTGTCTACAACCTTTTTGATTTCCTTGAGGTCTTTAGCGTTTTTGTCGCCCAAGAATCCTTGAAGAACTTTATTTAAAAAACTCATAATAATTGCTTTTGGCTAGTAGCAAAATGCTTCAGCCATATTAAAGTTAAATTTATAAAAATTCAAAAAAAAGCCGATTGCCGATTGCCGACAGCCGACTGCATTTTTTAGTATTCGTCTTCGTTCCAGAGGAAGTCTTCGTCTGTAGGATAATCACTCCAGACTTCTTCTATGCTTTCATAGATTTCTCCTTCGTCTTCAATGGCTTGAAGATTTTCTACTACTTCCATTGGTGCACCTGTTCTAATAGCATAATCGATAAGCTCTGCTTTAGTCATCGGCCAAGGTGCGTCGCTTAAATATGAAGCTAATTCTAATGTCCAATACATAATATTTAAATTTTTTGCAAAAGTATAAAATTAGGTGAGATTTCAAAATTTTTCTATCTGATTTTCAACAGATTTATAAAATCTAAACTTAATTTTTAATAATGTTCTAATATAATTGTTTTATCTCTTTCTCAAAAACCATTCCACAAAAATTTTTATGCCATTTTGGTATTTTGTTTTGGGTGAATAGTGAAATTAGTTATCGCTTTGACTTTAAAATTTAAGGAAATATAAAGCTTTTATTCAAAAATGACAAAATGTCCATCTTTCAACAAATGTTCTACTAAATGTGAACCAATAAATCCAGAACCGCCTGTTACTAAATAATTCATTTGTGCGTTTTACAAAGAGTAGCAAATTTAAGAATTTGGAAATGATTATGGTCAAATATAAAATAAATTTTAGCGAAGATTGAGCAAATTAGGCTGATTCTTTATAAATATGCTCAATCAGTAAAATCAAAGATTTATTTAACATCTTTTCCTTATTTTTACTCAAAATTTTCGCAATGCAATTTAAAGGACAAATTCTCAAAATGTCTTCCGTTCTCGGAAATCCAATTCAGTATTACCTCAATCTTTCAGGAGATTTAATTTCTATGAATCAGCTATTTGGTAAAAATTTCAACATAAAACATGTTGGTTATCAGTGTGTAGAATGTGGTAAAGATGAAAAAATCTATAGAATGGGATTTTGTAAAAAATGTTTTTTCGAAAGTCCTTATGCAAGTGATACGATTCTAAAGCCAGAACTTTCTACAGCGCATCTCGGCATTGAAGAGCGTGATTTAGAAATAGAAAAAGAAATACAATTGCAACCTCACATTGTTTATTTGGCTTATACAGGTGATGTAAAAGTTGGGGTAACGCGCGAAAGTCAAGTTCCGACTCGTTGGATTGATCAAGGTGCGACTTTTGCCTTGCCGATTGCAAAAACCGAAAACCGCTACGAAGCGGGAATGATAGAAGTAGAGCTCAAAAAACATATTGCAGATAAAACCAATTGGAGAAAAATGCTTCAAGACGACAGAGAAAGTGATGTAGATTTATTGGATTTTCGAAATCAGATTGCGGAACTTTTTCCTAAAGATTTTAAAAATTTTTCGATTGATGGTCAAGAAATGGTGCGTTTAGACTTTCCGTATGAACCGCCTGCGAAAATTAATTCTTTCACCCTAGATTCTAAACCAGAGTTTGAAGGGGTTTTAAAAGGAATTAAAGGACAGTATTTGTATTTCAATGATGGAGATTTTATCAATGTGAGAAGCCATGAAGGTTATGTGATTGAACTTGATATTCAATGATATAACTGAATTATAAAACTTAAAATAAAACAAGAAAATGCTGTAATCTTGTAACCCAAAATGCTAATAACCAAATACTTTTGCTCTATGAAGAGAGCTTTACGAATTTTGTTTTCCGTTATTTTTGGGTTTACTGTGCTTTTGGTTTCGGCAAATCTGTATTTCCATTATTGGTTGCAGCATCATTTGCCGCAGTATATCGAAAATAAATCTCCGTATCATATTCATTATCAAGATTTAAACATAGAATTTGTAAGCGGAAATATTTCTGCAAGTAAAGTTAAAATTACTCCAAAAATCACAGATAATCAAAACGTTTTACAGCTTAACGGAACTGTAGATTCTCTTTTTATATCAAATCTAGGAATTTACGATGCTATTTTAAATAAGAAAATCAATGCTAAATACTTAAAGCTTTTTCGTCCAAATCTTCAGATTGTTCTACCTGAAAATCAACAAGGTGGTAAGAAAAATAAGCGACCTTTGATTTCTAAAAATTTGATGATTGAAGACGGCAATATTGAAATCCTAAGATTTGATAAAAGTAAATTTTTGTCGATTGAAAATTTAAGTTTAAATATTGAAAATCTGAAACTTACAGAGAAAGAGGTGTCGCGTAAATTGCCCATTTTTTTTGACCAATATTCTATAAAAAGTAAAGCATTTCATTTTTATCCAGACGAAGTGTATCATATTTCTGCTACCGAAATTAATACAGAAAATGGACAAATGTCTGTTACAGATTTTTCAATGAAACCTTTGATGAATTTTTCTGATTTTTCGAGAAAATTTCCAAGAAAATCACTTTTGGATATTTCTTCTCAAAAAATGAATTTCAAAGATATTGTGCTGAAGAAGAACAAGATTAGTATGTCTGAAGTTCGATTTTCTGAGCCTCATTTAACGGTGTATTCTTCTGAAAATCAGAATAAAAACAAAAATAAACCTTTTACGTATATTGTTGAATTACAAAATGTTTTCTTTGATAATGGAAAAGCAAATATTATCAAAAACGGACAAAATAAGTTTTCCGTAGACAATGTGAATGCTCATTTTGAACAATTGGTTTTAGATGAAAAAAATTCCAAAAATGAATTGCCTTTTCGATATGAAAATTACCAAATTTCGGGAAGAAATATTTTTTTTAATGCTGGAAAATTCTATCAGTTATTCATTAAGAATGCTGATTTTCAGAAAAATTCTATGGATTTAAGAGGATTGCATTTACAGCCCAAGTTTACTAAAACCCAGTTTACTTCTAAAATTTCTACCGAAAAAGATTGGTATAATGTAAAAATTGCACAAACGAGAATTACTGATTTTCATTGGAAATTAAAAGATAGTCAACCGAAAATAAATGTTGGTAATGTATTGACTAACAATTTACAAGCTCAAATTTACAGAAGTAAAAGTCCTAAAGATGATCTAACTAGAAAAAAACTTTACAGTGAATTGCTTCGTTCCATAAAATTTCCTCTTTTGGTGAAAAATTTGAACATTAGAAATTCAAATTTAATTTATGAAGAAGATTTACCGAATGGAAATAAACCTGGGAAACTGACGTTTAGTCAATTTAATTTAAATGCACAAAATCTTAATTCAAATAAAGGTTTCAAAAACACAGTTGTTCCGATTAAAATTCACACCCAATTTATGAATGTAGCGCCTATGAAAGTAAACTGGAGTTTTGATACGGCAAATCTTCAGGATGACTTTTCGATTTCAGGGCAGATTAATGATTTACCAGCCGAAAGTATTAACGCTTTTGTTACGCCCTATTCTCATAAAAAAGTAGAAGGGAATATTCACGAAGTGCGGTTTAATTTTAAAGGAAACAGAAATGAAATTTCTGGAAATTACACGATGACACATGAAAATGTGAAAGTGAAAGTTTTAGATGAAAAGACTAAAAAGGAGAAGAAAGTATTGAGTGCGGTTACAAATTTAATCGTCCGAACCAATTCTAAATCCGAAACAGAAAATGTAGAAGTTCACACCACTAGAAATCCTACGAAATCATTTTTTAATTTGCTTTGGAAAGGAGTAGAAGAAGGTTTAAAGAAAACTTTGGTGGGTAAAAATATAGAAAAAATCGAGAAAACGGTAAAACAGGTAAAGCAAAAGTTAGGTTTGCAAGATTCTGTAAATCAAAAAGAAAAGCCTAAAAAAGAAAAAGGATTTTTTAAAAAATTATTCAAAAAATAAACCGCAGAAATTTCTGCGGTTTTTTATTGGTTTCTGAAAATTATTTTTTCAATTCTTTAATTCCCATTTCATAGAGTGCAAAACTCATCAAATCTGTGTTTTCTCCGATGACTTGGTCTGTACTTCTACCAGCTCCGTGTCCTGCATTTACTTCAATTCTGATTAAAGCAGGGTTGTTACAACTTTGTTTTTCTTGTAATTCTGCCCCGAATTTAAAAGAATGTGCCGGAACTACTCTGTCATCATGATCACTCGTAATGATCATCGTAGAAGGATAACAAACGCCTTTTCTCACATTGTGAACTGGTGAATAAGATTTCAAATACTCGAACATTTCTTTAGAATCTTCCGCAGTTCCGTAATCGAAAGACCAACCAGCTCCTGCAGTAAATTTATTGTATCTCAACATATCAAGAACACCAACTCCAGGAAAAGCTACTTTCGCTAAATCAGGTCTCATCGTCATGGTTGCGCCAACTAATAAACCACCGTTTGAACGGCCAGAAAGTGCCATAAATTCTGGCGAAGTATAACCGTTTTTCTGTAAATATTCACCTGCAGCTATAAAATCTTCAAAAACGTTTTTCTTTTGCATTTGTGTTCCTGCAACATGCCATTTTTTGCCGTATTCGCCGCCTCCTCTAAGATTTGGAACGGCATAAATTCCACCATTTTCCATCCAGATTGCATTTACAACTGAGAAATTTGGAGTTACAGAAATATTGAAACCGCCGTAACCGTATAAAATGGTAGGGTTTTTACCATTAAGTTTAATTCCTTTTTTATAAGAAATCATCATCGGCACTTTTGTTCCATCTTTTGAAGTGAAAAATACTTGCTCTGAAACATAATCTTCTGGATTGAATTTTACGTTTGGTTTTTGGTAAATTTCAGAAGTTCCAGTTTCTACATTGAATTTATAAGTAGTTCCCGGTGTGATATAATTGCTGAAAGAGTAATACAATTCTTTTGCAGTTTCTTTGCCACCAATATTAGAAGCGGTGCCAATTCCAGGAAGAGTGATTTCTCTAATTAATTTACCGTTGTAATCGAACTGTTTCATATAAGAGACAGCATCTTTCATGTATTTTGCGAAGATATAACCACCACCAGTTGAAGCGCTTAATACGTTTTCGGTTTCTGGGATAACGTCTGTCCAAACAGAAGGATTTTTAATGTCAAATTTCTGCAATTTCATGTTTGGAGCATTTTTATCGGTCATGATGTAGATAAAATCTCCTTTGGTGTCTAAAACATCGGTATTGTAATCATATCCTTTTTGAATCGCAATCCATTCGGTGTTATTTTTAAGGTCTTTCACGTACAATTCATTTCCGTTGGTTGCAGTTGCAGCACTTAGAATCAAGAATCTTTCGTCATCTGAAAGGCCGATGTTCATGTATCTGCGTTTGAAATTCTCATCGCCGATGATATGTTTATCTTCAGATTGCTTGGTTCCCAATTTATGGAAATAGACTTTGTGCATGTCTGTTTTTACAGAAAGTTCTGAACCTTGTACTTTTCCGTAAGTAGAGTAGAAGAAACCTTCATCTCCCAACCAAGTAGCGCCAGAAAATTTAACATCGGTAATGGTTTCGTCTATTTTTTCTTTGGTAATCGCATTGATGATGACAATTTTTTGCCAATCGCTTCCTCCTTCAGAAATATTGTAAGCTGCAAGCGTTCCTTTTTTGTTAAAAGACAAGCCAGACATAGAAGTAGTTCCTTTTTCTGAAAATTTATTCGGGTCAAGGAAAACTTCGGTGTTGCCATTTTTATCTGTTCTGTAGAGTACAGATTGTGCTTGTAAACCGTCATTTTTGTAGAAATACGTGTATTCTCCTTCTTTAAATGGAGCTGAGATTTTCTCGTAGTTCCAAATGTTTTTTAACTGTGCACGAATTTCTTCACGAAACGGAATTTGATTAAGATAATTTTGTGTAAAAGCTACTTCACGCTGAACCCAATCTTTAGTATCTTCAGCACGATCGTCTTCTAACCAACGATAAGGATCTGCTACTTTAGTCCCAAAATATTCGTCCGTATGTTCTACTTTTTTGGTTTCGGGATAGTTCAATGAATTTTTCATAACTTGTGATGAGCACGAGGCAAGGAATAATCCTGCTAATGCCATAGTGAATGTATTGATTTTCATTTGTTGAGAATTTTCTCAAAAATAAATAAAAAAAACCGAAGAACTTCTTCGGTTGGTGTGGAATTATCTTTTTTCGACTTTAAAGTTTTTAAAACCTTTATCATTTTTGATGACTAAGTAGTAAATTCCTTTAGGATAAGAGGTTATGCTAATCTTGTCTGTATTAGGAATACTTTGCAAAACTTTTCCAGATGAGTCCATTAATGTTAAGTGATATTTTTCTGAAGTTTTGCTCTGTACATAAACATAATCACTACTTGGATTAGGATAAATATTTACCGAAATTTCTGGTTTCATAATGTCATCTGTGGCTAATCCTGAAGATGTAGCTAACCAAATTACAGAATTAATTAAAAGAGGTCTATGATTTCCTGAAGCATCTGTGAAATAGCCATCATACAATGTGTCTCCAGTATCACCAGTTCCATCATCAGGAACAGAACTGTCTCCTAATGCGCAAACTTTTCCAGCTCCGTAAGTTGCAGTAGCAAACATTACATTGGTAGTTCCTGTGGTTGAAGCTCCTGTTTTAAAAACCAAACCTTGAACGGAAGGATTAGCGGTTTTATTAAGCGTCATACTTGCACCCGCAGAAAACTGCATAGCTCTAGGAGTTCCAGCGCTTCCATTTAAAATAGTATTAGAAGGAATATTTGCAAAATTAGTAGTAGTTTGTGAAAAGCTTACTACATCAAAGGTAATTCCGAAAGGATTGGCAACTACAGAATTGGTAGAAACTAAATCGTTCCAAATAGCTGGAGAATCCCAACCGTCACCATTTCTATCGCTATTGTCATGGTCGGCAATCATATAAAGTCCGCCTCCGTTTTTCACGAAATTAATAATAGCGTCTTTTTCTGCCATCGTAAATTGGCTATTTGGCTCGGTAACGATAAATACTTTGTATTTACTTAAGTCTTGTACATTGTTAGCATCATTATAAGTGATTTTTCCAGAAATAGGTAATGTTTCTACGTAATATCCTTGTTTAACTAAATCAATTGCCCATGCACTTATTCCTCCGTTCCAATAAGTTTCTGATGTAGAAGCAGTAATTCCGCTTTGTGCAGGAGTGGGAATTCTTTGTGGATTAGATTCGTTGTTTAATTTAGAGTCTGCATCAATTACCCAATCTGCATTTCCTGCCATTTCGTCTTTTGTAGCATCAAATAAAATTTTGATTTGTGCATTGATTGATAAAAATAAAATGCATGTAATAGTTGATAATATTTTCTTCATAAAAAGTTTAAATAAAAAGGGAAGCGAAGTTACAGATTTTCACTACAATGGCAAATATTTTTTTAATGAAATATAACAAAAAAAACCTCAGCGAAAAGCTGAGGTTTCTAAATTTTTATAACGCTTAAATTATGCGTTTGGTTCTACAGATACAAAAGATCTGTTGTTTGCTTTCTTAGTAAAAACTACTTTACCGTCTACTAATGCATGCAAAGTGTGGTCTTTACCCATTCCCACGTTTTCACCTGGGTGGTGTTGAGTACCTCTTTGTCTTACAATAATATTACCAGCAATAGCGCTTTGTCCACCGAAAATCTTCACACCTAATCTTTTAGAGTGAGATTCTCTACCGTTTTTGGAACTACCAACTCCTTTCTTGTGTGCCATTTTATTTTAAGGTTTTTTGGTTTTAAAATTAATCTTCAGTGTCTTTTTTTGCAGTTTTTTTAGCAGCTGGTTTCTTAGCTGGTTTTTCTTCTGCTACTACTTCTTCAGTTGTTTCTTTTTTGGTAGCTTTTTTAGCTTTTGGAGCATCTGCACCACCAATTGATACAATTTGAATTTGAGTTAATTGTTGTCTGTGACCATTTTTCACTTTGTAACCTTTTCTTCTTTTCTTTTTGAAAACGATTACTTTATCTGCTTGTACATGGTCTAGGATTTCTGCTTGAACAGAAACACCCTCTACAGCTGGGGCACCTACAGTGATTGCTCCGTCAATAGTAAGAAGAACTTTGTCAAAAGAAACGTTGTCTCCTTTTTCTCCTTTTAAACGGTTTACAAACAACTTTTGGTTTTGCTCAACTTTGTATTGAAGCCCTGCTATCTCTACGATTGCTAACATTGTTTATAATTTTTTTAGTTAATTCAGGGTGCAAAAGTAAGAAATATTTTTGAGTTATCCACAATAATGCTAAAATTTTTTATTTGAACTGAAAATCTGTACTTTTGAAATTACTTAATAAACTATATGAAACGAGACCTCTACATTGATTTTGCCAAAGGCTTGGCTACTCTTTCCATTATTTTTATTCATACTGCTTTTTGGAGTGGTCAACTTTATCTTCCTTCGGAAGTGAGAACGCTGAGTTTACTCATAGACGTTCCCGTGTTTTTTGCTTTAAGTGGCTTAACTTCTGGGAATAATGTAGAGAAAACTTTATACAGATTGCTGAAACTTCAAGTCACCTATATGATTTTCGTGACGTTCTTGTTTTTCTTGGATGGATTTATGAAACTCGGAATCTTTAATATTTTTGGAGCAGAAGGAATGCAATCTTATTACACGGTTTTCGGGACTAAATATGGTGTTCCAAATTTAGATTCAGCATTTAATTGGGATATGCTTGGCAATTGGTGGCTTCACAGTTATAGCAATTGTGATAGTTTTCCTGTAGTGATGGGAAGTTTTTGGTATCTTAAAGTCTATTACATTGTAACCGTTTTTGGAGTTTTAGCCTTGAAATTTTTCCCAAAACACATCAAATGGTTAATTGGTGTTTGTTTAGCACTCACGATTTATTTCAATATTGATAACGATGTGATGAAAAACTTTGCACCGTATTATCCGAGCGGACAAGTAGGTTACGTAGCTTTTTATCTTGCCATTTTCTTAATCGCCACTCAAATGAAAGGGAAAAGAATTAAAAATGTTTTTGTTCCTGTGTTGTATGGATTGGTAGCTTTGAGTTTGGTCTTGGTTTTTTGGTATTTCGGGAACGAAGTTTTCTATAAATTCAATAAACAAAAGTTTCCGCCAAAAATTCCTTACATCGTTTGGAGTTTACTTTCTTTGGTGACCATTTTTGTATTGTATAACCGATTGAAAATCACCAAAGACAATTTCATTAACTACATCGGGAAAAATGCTATTTTCTATTATTTTGCGCAAGGAATGAGTTCTTCGGTGGTGTATTTTTTAATTTCGCCTCTTAAAGACAGCGTAAATATTTGGGTTTTGATGGTGATTGTATATGTTTTGAATGTGATTTTAGCCATCCTTTTCGCAGAAGTTTTGAAAAAAGTAGACGATTACGGCTGGAAAGTTTTAGAATTTCTAAGAAAGAAAACTGCAGAGAATTAATGTAAATTTGCAAAAAATTAGAAATAAAATGTTCAAATTAAAATTACCTACAGATCCACGTTGGGCAAATATAGCAGAAGGAAATTTAGAAGAAATCCTTACAGATCACGCTTGGTGCGAACAAAAAGCTGCCACTAATGCGATTGGTTTAATCACCATGATTCCTGAACATACAGAAATTGTGACCGAACTTTTGGCAATTGCACAAGAAGAAATGGACCATTTCAATCAAGTTCACGAAATTATCAAAAAGAGAGGTTATATTTTAGGAAGAACCAGAAAAGACGACTATGTAAATCAACTTTTTAAATTCATTATTCAAGGAAGTAGAGAAGATTTAATTATAGACAAAATGCTTTTTGCAGCGATGATTGAAGCGAGAAGTTGTGAGCGTTTTAAAGTTTTGACAGAAAACATAAAAGACGAAGAACTCAAAGAATTCTACAAAGAGCTCATGATTTCTGAAGCCAATCATTACACTACTTTCATCGGTTTCGCAAGACAATTAGGCGACCCAGAAAAAGTAAACAAACGCTGGGAAGAATGGTTAGAATATGAAGGAGAAATCATAAAATCTTACGGAAATAAAGAAACCATTCATGGTTAAAAACAAAAAAGCTCATCAATTTTAGACTGCACCCAAAAGTTTAGACAAAATTAAACAATATTTTCAAAGGAAAGAGTTCGGTACTGTACCGGACTCTTTCCTTTGAGATTGAGTCTTATTCTATCATTGTTGTAATAGTGAATGTACTTCACTATTTCCTTCTTAAGTTCCTGAATGGAACCAAACTTTC
>OGVG01000091.1_pt1 | contig 11426 bp, 13 predicted proteins | sample 1575691 | NCBI WGS metagenome assembly OGVG01 (sample SAMN07581545, study PRJEB24739) | freshwater metagenome | reverse complement strand
ATCATTGGTAATGTCTTTTCCGTCTAGCGTAATTTTGCCAGAAGTAGGTTTTACCAATCCCACAATCATATAGAAAGTAGTGGTTTTTCCCGCACCATTTGGCCCAAGTAAACCTACAATTTCTCCTTTTTTTACTTCTACGGAAACGCCTTTTACTACTTTTTTGGGTCCGTATTCTTTAATTAAATTTTCGCCACGTAAAATCATAGAGACAAAGATATGAAAAAAGTCAGAAGTATGAAGTTGGAAGTCGGAAGTCTTAAAATTGCTAATCTTAAGTTAAAAAAATGGAAGTTTTCAAATTACGAAACCCTTTCTGCGTTTTTTGTATGTACATAAAACGCAGAAAGGGTTGGTTATATTTTTTTACTGTAAGTTATTTTTAGAAAAATAGTTTCTAAAAAAACCTGAACTTGCGCCCCAGATTGAGCGGTATGTTTGAGCTCTTTTTTCTGCGGCGGCTTCGCCGCCGCAGAAAAAAAGCGAGTAGCGAAAGCTGGAATTTGGCGCCCTATTGATTTAAAAGAATAGCAGCTTCTTTGGCAGCATAGGTGAAAATCATATCTGCACCAGCTCTTTTAATACAAGTAAGGCTTTCTATTATAGCTTTGTCATTATCTAACCAACCGTTTTGAGCAGCCGCTTTTAGCATTGCGTATTCTCCGCTTACATTATAAACTGCGATTGGCAAATCTATTTCTTGACGAACTTTTGCTACAATATCCAAATACGGAAGACCCGGTTTTATCATAATAATATCAGCGCCTTCTTCGATGTCTTTGTAAACTTCATTTAAGGCCTCTCTAGAATTATGAAAATCCATTTGGTAAGTCTTTTTATCTTTTGGAATTTCCTGAAAATCTTTCGGAGCAGAATCTAACGCACTTCTGAAAGGTCCGTAGAATGAACTTGCATATTTTGCAGCGTAGCTCAAAATTCCTACGTTGGTATGTCCCGTTTCTTCTAAAGCTTTACGAATTGCAGCAACTCTACCATCCATCATATCACTTGGCGCTACAACATCTGCACCTGCTTCTGCGTGAGAAACAGACATCCTTGCCAAAGCATCATTAGTCGCATCATTGTCAACCTGTCCGTTGGTAATAATTCCGTCGTGACCATAGATTGAATAAGGGTCTAACGCAACATCTGGCATTACAATCATTTCTGGAACTGCGTTTTTAATTTCTCTGATGGTTCTTTGCATCAAACCATGCGGATTCCAAGCTTCGGTTCCGAGATTGTCTTTTAAATTCTCTTGAACTTTCATGTAGATATTCACCGCTTTCACTCCCAGTGAAAAAAGTTCTTTACATTCTTTCACCGTTAAATCTACTGTTCTGCGAAAAATTCCCGGCATTGATGGAATAGCTTCTTGTGCGTTTTCGCCTTCCATTACGAACATTGGCATTACAAAATCATTGGTAGTGAGTACTGTTTCTCTCACAAGACTTCTGATGCTTTCGTTAGTACGTAATCTTCTATTTCTTGAAAAAATTATCATTTTTGGAACAAAGTTTGTTTTATACGCTGCAAATTTAGTTATTTATAACTATTGTGTATATCAATTCGTTTAAATAAATTTGTATATTCTTTGAGATAAGAATGAATTAAGTAAAATGAAAAGAACTTTATATTTTATATTATTTTCGGTAGGTTTATTAATGTTTTCGGGCGAAGCAAAAGCTCAGCAAACATTAAGAGAGCCGCTTTCTGATCCTCAAAAATCTGATGATGGAGTTTTAGTCGCTTATCCTAATCCTACAAGAGATTTTATCATTGTAAAAGCTAAAAACCCAATGCTAAAGGTAAAATCCGTAACTTTTTATTCTATTATCGGGACTCAAGTTTCAGAAACCATGGTAAACATGAATACCGCCGAAATTAGATTAGACAAACTGAAACCTGGCAAATATTTAATGAAATACACTTTGTCAGACAATACCCAAAAGGTAACGCAAGTGGTAAAACAGCAATAATTTTTTTAATCATAAAAAAGAAAAACCATCGAAGTTCGATGGTTTTTTATTTTTGGAAATTCCGAAAGATTAGTAACCTCCAGAAACTTCTTCGTTTTTAATTAATGCTTTTGCAGAAGATGTTCCTATTCTCTTTACGCCTAGGTTAATCATATATTCTGCTTCTTCTGGTGTTCTTACACCACCTGCAGCTTTTACAGGAAGTGAACCTGCGTTTTCTAGCATGATTTTAATTCCTTCTACAGTTGCTCCATTTGGTTTTCCGCCTTCTGTTTGGTAGAAACCTGTAGATGATTTCACAAATATTCTGTGTAAATCTTCTGCTATGAAGTTTTCTTCTGCCCAAGTTGAGATTTTTTTGGTAATATCTGCAATTTGCTCATCGGTAAGCGCTGCGATTTCAATAATCCATTTTGCAATTTTACCATTATCTAAGCAAAGTTTTGTACAATCTACAAATTCTGATTTCACAGCATCTACTTCACCATTTTTGTACGCTTCATAATTGATTACGAAATCTAATTCATCTACTCCGTCTTCGATTGCTTTTTGAGCTTCAGCTAATTTATGTTCTTTAGAATAAGTTCCTTCGTGGAAACCGATTACAGTACCGATTACTACGTTAGAATTTTGTTCTGTAAGGAATTGCTTCATTTTTTTAACATAATCAGGTCTTATCATTACTGCAAAAATGTCATTTTCGATGGCTTCTTTGGCAAGATTAATTACCGTTTCTAGCGTTTGTTCTTCGGTAAGACCAGATTGAGCTGGAGTTTTTAGATAAGTAGAATCTAAATAAGTGTTGATTTTCATAACGTTACACTTTTAATTGTCTGTTAATACTTTGCTCCAAAGATATGAAAGTTTCTGTTCTTGTAACGCCTTTTAGCTTCTGTATTTTGCTTAAAATTTGCATGAGATGATCATTATCAATACAAAGTACTTTAAGGAAAACCGTCCAGTTTCCTGTAGTATAATGAGCTTCTACGATTTCATTAATTTCGTTCAGAGATTTAATCAGTTCTTGGAAATGGCTTGGTTGATCCATGTAAACGCCGATGTAAGAAACTACTTTGTAACCTATTTTTCTTGGATTAAGAAAAGATACAGAATTTTCTATTACGCCTGCGGTTTCTAGTTTTTTTATTCTCTGATGTACAGCAGTGGTAGAAATACCAATGTTTTTAGAAATTTGAGCCAAAGATGTTTTGGCATTGTCCATGAGCATATAGATTATTTTTTTATCTATTGCATCTAGCTTGTAACCTACTTCTGTAACGCTTTTCATTTTTAATTTAATTGTCTTTTGTTTCTAAAATTGTATAAACGGGATAATGATCACTATACCCACCAAGATATCTGGTCCCTGCAAAAGTTCTAAAAGGTCTTCCTTTAAACTTTTTGTCCCAATTACTTAATTTTTCTGAATTAAAGACTACAGCACTTTTAAATGCTAATGAGGAAATAGGTAAAAAGAAATGATTAGAAAATAGAATTTGATCGAACAACAGTCCTTGGTTATAGTGAAACGTAGAATAGATTTTATTATTGTATAATTCTATGTATGGATTCACTAAGATTTTATCAACTCCATTGTCATATAATAAATTATTTAGATTTTCTTCAATCGGGTCATCGTTAAAATCTCCACAAATTATTACAGGTTCTTCTTTTTCTAATAACGTGAGAACTCTTTCTTTAATTGAATGAAGAATGTAATCTCTTTTGGGTTTGTTTACATCTTTTTCTCTTTTTGAAGGAAGATGCGCCACAAAAACATTGAGCAATTCATCATTGTATTTCAATTTACAAAAAAGAAGATCTCTGGTGGTATCATAATACTCATTTTGCTCTTCATTTACTCCTTCGAAAATAAAAGAAATGGCTTCAGAATCTACTAATTCTATTTTTCTCTTATCATACAGAAGCGCTGTGTCTACGCCTCTTTCATCTAAAGAATTATAATGAACAAAATCATAATTTTGAAGGGGTTCTTGTTGAATCAAGTCTTGTAAAACCTCTTCATTATTCACTTCACATAAACCTACAATCATCGGAAGCACCTCTTCTTTTTCTTCGATAAGCCTAAAAACATTGGCGATTTTTCGAAGTTTATTCTGATACTTTCTTTCGTCCCAATTCCTTAATCCAGAAATGGTAGGATCTAAAAAATGTGTTGGTTTAGGGTCTGGAGAAAACAAGTTTTCTACATTATAGAACATGACAAGTTCTTTTTTCAAAAAATTCTCCATAGCCTTGCCTCAATTTTTCGGATTGTAAATTTAGTAAAAATAATTTATTATGATTAGAAATCTTTTAACAAATCTGGTCTTTTCTGCTGGGTAATTTCTATTGCTTTCTGATGTCTCCATTCTTCAATTTTCCCAAAATTACCGCTTAAAAGTATTTCTGGAACTCTCATTCCTTTATAAACTTCTGGTTTGGTATAAATAGGTGGAGAAAGCAAATCATCTTGAAAACTATCCGTCAAAGCAGATTGTTCATCATTTAAAACGCCTGGCAAAAGACGAATAATCGCATCAGCAACTACACAAGCTGCCAGTTCGCCACCAGTTAGCACAAAATCACCAATCGAAATTTCTCTGGTAATGTGTAAATCTCGAATTCTTTGGTCTATTCCTTTATAATGACCACAAAGCAGAATTAAATTTTTCTTCAGCGAGTAAGAATTTGCTATTTTTTGGTTAAAAGTTTCTCCATCTGGAGTTAAGTAAATAATATCATCATACTCTCTCTCAGCTTTTAACTGAGAAATACATAAATCTAATGGTTCACACATCATTACCATTCCAGCACCACCACCATAAACTGTATCATCTATTTGACGATGTTTGTTAAATGCAAAATCACGAACATTATGAAAATGAACTTCTGCCAAACCTTTTTCCATTGCTCTTTTCAGGATGGAAGTTTTGAAAGGACTTTCTAATAAATCAGGAACTGCACTTATAATATCTATTCTCATTGTTCGGTTTTATTTTTTTTATTCGGGATGATGATTAAGCGAAGCGAAGAATCTCTATTAATGTAACTCCACATCCAATTGAAGAAAATAGCGAGTTTATTTCTCACACTTAAAATCAACATTAAATGAAGAAACATCCAAAAATACCACGCAAAAATCCCTTGAAATTTAAATTTTGGCAAATCTACTACTGCTCTATGTTTCCCGATAGTTGCCATGCTTCCTTTGTCATCATATTCGTAAGGTTGCCACTCTTTCTCTGATTTTTTCAAGAAATTTTTAGCCAAATTTTTCCCTTGATTAATCGCTACATTCGCCACTTGAGGATGACCATTTGGATATTTTGGGGTTTCCATGTAGGCAATATCTCCTATCGCATAAATATCATCAAATCCTACTATTTTATTATATCGGTCTACAATGTACCTGTTGTTTTTAATAGAATTTTCGGTTAATCCTTCAATAATATTCCCAGTAACACCTGCTGCCCAAATCACATTATTGCTCGGAATGATATTCCCAGAACTTAGATAAACTCTATCGCCATCATAATCCGTAACTCTATCGTTTGAGATAAATCTCACGCCCAAATCTTTCAAATATTTTTCTGATTTTTCTTGAGATTCTTCGCTCATTACCGCCAAAGGTCTTTCGGTAGAACTCACCAGAATAATTTCTAAATCATCAAAATTCATTCTAGGATAATCTCTCGGCAAGATTTCTCTTTTCATCTCAGCAAAAGCTCCCGCCAATTCCACACCAGTTGGTCCAGAACCTACGATTACGATGTTCCAATTGCCATCATCACTTCTACTTTTTTCTATGATTAATTTTTCGAAAGTGAGCAAAACATGGTTTCTTATAGAAATTGCTTCCTGAGTATTTTTCATCCCAAAAGCAAGATTTTCCATTTTTTTATTTCCAAAGAAATTCGTTTTACAGCCAGTTGCAATCACCAATTTATCATAGTGAAAAACATGGTCTTCTGTAATAATTTTATTTTCTGAAGGAATAATCTGTTTCACTTCCGTCATTCTAAATTGAATATTTTTAGAACGCTGAAAAATCTTTCTAAACGGAAACGAAATATTAGAAGGCTCAATTCTTCCGCAAGCTACTTGATAAAATAACGGTTGAAACATATGATGATTCGCCTTGTCAATCATCACCAATTTCTTGGTACGATTGCCATTAAGTTTTTTAGCGAATTGCAATCCAGCAAAACCACCACCGATGACGATTATTTTATCTCTAATTTCCATAAGATTCTGGCAAAATTACTGAATTTATTTTCTAAAAATTTTACTTTTGCAAAACTTATGTCAAAAACCAATCCAAAAGCTACCAAAAGAAAAAAAATCCATAAAACCAGACGAAAAAATTATCTTTTTCGCAGATATATTTTGTTGGCTATTTTAGGATTAACCTTGCTCGGAACTGGACTTTACCTCAGAGACAAAGTGACATTTTATTACGCCATGTATTTTGAGAAATTTGTACATAAAAATTTAAAAAATTCCGAAGAAGAAACCGTAAGAATCAATAAAATCGTCACGGAATATAATGACAAAATTTTTGGATTCGATATTTCTCATTATCAGCACAAACGAGACATAAAATGGGACAGTCTCACTATCGCCAATGGTTCTATTCCATTGGAATTTGTGATCATGAGAGCTTCCATGGGAAATCGAAAAAAAGATAAACATTTTGATGATTTTTGGGAATTAGCCAAAGAAAATAATCTTACGAGAGGTGCTTATCATTTTTATCGTGCAGACGAAGATCCGATTTTACAAGCCAATAATTTCTTAGAAAGTGTAAATCTGGAAAGCGGAGATTTACGACCTGTTTTAGACATCGAAAGAATTCCCAGAAGAAAATCTAAGGAAAAACTGATAGAAGATCTGAAGGTTTGGTGTAAAATTATAGAAGAAAAATATGGCGAAAAGCCCATTATCTATACTTACTACCATTATTATAAAGATTATTTGCGTGGCGAGTTTGGTGATTATCCACTTTGGCTAGCCAATTACAATGATGTTCTAGTTCCTTCGGAAGAAGACTCATGGAAAATGTGGCAATTCACGGAAAAAGGCATCGTAAAAGGAATTAATGTAAAAGTAGACCTTAATATTTACAACGGAAACTCATGGAGTTTCAGCGAATTAAAACTTGATTAAAGAAAAAAAAATGATATTAGAACAATTAAAAAACACACCAGAAGAATTGGTTTTCAGCAACGTAATTGCTTATATAGATGAGCATTACGAATTCAAACCCACTAAATTCACTAACGGAAATGCTGTAAACGAAGCCAATCAAAATAATGGTTCTTGCAAGGTTTTCAGTTTTGCCAAAATCAACCAACTTTCTAAAGAAGAGACGCTTTTATTATTTAGCGAGTTTTACAGAGATGATGTTTTGAAAAATCCAGAAGGAACAGACCACCAAAACATCAGAAATTTTATGAAATTTGGCTGGGAAGGAATTGTTTTCGAAGGAGAAGCTTTGAAGAAAAAATAAATCTTTCCACAATAAAATTTATTCCCATTTCATTTTTTGTACTTTCGCAATCTCAATTTTTTTTTGAATTAACCTAAACCTATAATGAACTACGTTTCCGCAGAAAATCTGACCAAATCTTACGGCATCAAAACGCTTTTTAAGAATATTTCTTTCCACATCAATGAAGGAGACAAAATTGCGATTGTCGCCAAAAACGGCACCGGAAAATCTACGCTTTTGAAAATCCTTTTAGGAAAAGAAATTGCAGATTCTGGCGAAGTAGTTATTAATAAGGATGTTCAGGTGGTTTTGTTCGACCAAGAAATTGAGTTTGAATCTCAACTTTCTGTGGAAGAATTCATGATGACACTAGATTCTAAGCCTATTCAAGCGCTTAAAAATTATCACAAATCGCTACATTCTACTGACCAAAAATTCATAGAAAAAGCTTTGGCAGAAATGGAAATTCACAAAGCTTGGGATTTAGAAACCGAAATGAAACAAATTCTTTCGCAGCTAAAAATCACCAATTTAGAGGCGAAAATGGGCACACTTTCTGGAGGACAAATCAAAAGAGTTGCCCTTGCAAAACTCCTTACCGAAACCAGAGCAGAACACAGACACGTCTTGCTGATTATGGACGAACCTACCAATCACCTAGACGTAGAAATGGTAGAATGGTTAGAAAATTATCTTTCTAAAGCCATGATTACGTTGCTTTTGGTAACGCACGACCGTTATTTTCTGGATTCAGTTTGCGACACGGTTTGGGAAATGGAAGACCAAAATCTGTATGTTCATAACGGAAGTTATGCGACTTATCTGGAAAACAAGATGATTCGTGAAGATAATCTGAACGCTACGATTGACAAAGCCAACAATCTTTACCGAAAAGAATTAGAATGGATGCGCCGTCAACCAAAAGCAAGAACCACCAAATCAAAGTCTAGAATTGATGCATTCTACGACACCGAAAAAGTAGCGAAAACCAATACCAAAAAGCAATCTCTGGAACTCGATTTTGAGATGAAAAGATTGGGAAAAAAGATTTTGGAGCTCAAAGATATCAATAAAAGTTATGGAGATTTGGTTTTGCTCAAAGATTTTTCATATTCATTTCAGCGAGGCGAAAAAGTAGGAATTGTAGGAAAAAATGGCGCAGGAAAATCTACACTTCTCAATATTATTCAAGGTTTAGAGCCCAAAGATTCTGGAGAAATAGAAACTGGAGAAACTATAAAATTTGGTTATTTTTCGCAAAAAGGTTTGCAATACAATGAAGAAGAAAGAGTGATTGACTTCATCAAAAATATTTCTGAAAATTTCCCTTTAGCCAACGGAAGAACCATTTCTGCATCGCAGTTTTTAAGAATTTTCTTGTTTGACGACCAAACGCAATATTCACCGATTTCTAAACTTTCTGGTGGCGAAAAACGAAGATTGCACTTAATGTATGTGTTGTATCAAAATCCTAACTTCTTGATTTTTGATGAACCTACCAATGATTTAGACTTGCCAACGCTGACGGTTTTGGAAAATTTTTTACAGAATTTCGCAGGTTGTCTCATCATCGTTTCCCACGACCGTTATTTTATGGATAGAATTGTAGACCATGTTTTGGCGTTTGAAGGTGATGGAAAAATCAAAGATTTTGTTGGGAATTTTTCGGAATATAGAGAATGGAAAAAGACTGAAATTGGAAGTCCAAAGTCTGACACTTCAACTCCGCTCAGTGTGACAAACCAACAACCAACAACCAACAACCAGCAACCAAAAAAGAAACTCTCTTTCAAAGAGCATCGCGAACTCGAAACGATAGAAAAAGAAATGCCCGAATTAGAAAAAAAACGTACTGAAATTCTAGAAAAACTCAATAATGAAGCTGATTATGAGAAAATCGCAACACTTTCTGCTGAGTTGGAAAAAGTTTCCGAAAAACTAGAAGAATACGAGATGCGTTGGCTAGAGTTACAGGAAATTTTAAATTAAATGTTAATTTTATTTTAATATACTTAATTTGCATACTTTTTGTTTATATTTGCATAAAATATTTTATATGAAAACCAGCAACTTAACATTAGCTTCATCTGGAAAAGCAAAAAGAATGAAATGGGTTTCTAAAAAAGATGTAGTAACAAGTAAAATTTCTGATAACAATAAAATCAGAATTCATAATCCATTTACAGGAAATTCAAAACTATTATCAGTTAGGTAGTGGAATTATATCCTATTAACATTTTACCCACACAATATTATAAAGGTGAACGCATTAAATGTGTTCATCTTTTTACTTTTAAATCCACTAAGAAAAATTACCGATACAGATACATTATAGAAGCAGAAGTATTTGATATAGAATTTATCGCAATCAAATTCTACCAAAAAAATCATAAGCTTTCTAAGAAAAAATACCAAACGTTAACCAATGCAAACGAAGTAAGAAATATTGTGAATTCATGCTTACAAGTAATTCCAATTTTATTACAAATATACCCAAATCATTCTTTCGGAGCAGTTGGTTCTAGAGCTATTTCTATTGATGAATTCAATAAAATGAGAGAAGTAATTGAAAACGAACTAAAGAACAAGAAGTAATGGAAAAAATTCATCTAGCCAATTTGCCTACCAAAGTATATAAGTTAGAAAGACTTTCAAAAAAGGTTGGTAAAAATATTTTTATAAAAAGGGACGACCAGACTGGCTCTGAAATTTCAGGTAATAAAATTAGGAATATCAAGAACTTCTGAAAGAAGAATTTGACGTAGATTTTGTTAAGATTGGAATCGATTCTCTTCCAGACGATATCTCTATCAGCGTTTCTGAACTTCAAAAGGTTTCTTGGTTGATTGAGTGAACGAATAAATAAAAGAGAATAATTCATTAGGAAATTAGCATGGCAGCTATCATCACAAATAATTTTAGATTTTTGCAATCAGAGAACTTTAAGGCAAACTTTGATGTCGGTTCTTCTTCAAAGATCTATCTAGGGATTGCAAAACCTTCGCCGTGGGCGAACGAGCTCGTTCCGGATGCACCAAACAGCTCAACGACTTTAGATGTGGTTGACTATCGAGAGTTGATGGCTGCTAAGCTAATTTCTGGAACATCTGCAACTTATTGTATTAGACGAGTTGATTGGGTTCAAGGCACGATTTACGAACAGTTCTCAGACACAGACGAATCTCTCTTTGAGAAGAATTTCTATGTGATGACCGACGAATATAATATCTATAAGTGTATCTATCGTCCAACCCCATCGACTCAATCAATGAACAAGCCAACTGGAACAGGGACTTCAGGATTCATCACAACTGCTGATGGGTATAAGTGGAAGTACATGCTCACTCTTTCCAGAACTGATATTGTTAATTACTTGACTTCTGAATGGATTCCGGTTAGATATGTTGCTAACCTAGGTGAATCTGGAGACACCAACCAATGGCAGGTTCAACAAGCAGCGGTTAAAGGAACGATTGACCGAATTGCAGTTTCTACTGGCGGAACCGGTTATGGTTCAGTGTCTATTGTAATTACCGGCGATGGTTCTGGAGCAACTGCTACTGCTACTGTTTCCGGCGGGGTGATTACTGCAATTAACATCACTAACCCAGGTTCTAACTATACATGGGCTACGGTTACGATTAATGGAACAAATACAACTCCGGCATCGGCAGTAGCAATTATTGCTCCTGGCGCCGGCCACGGCTCTAACGTTGTTCGTGAACTTGGTGGTTGGTACATCATGGTTAATACGATCATCGCCGGCGACGAAGGTGGAAAGTTCCCAAGATATAACGATTATCGTAAGGTGTTTCTGATTCAATCTCCAAACTCTGAAGATGGATCTTCTACTGGAATTCCTGCGGTTGGTTCTTTATATAATTGTACAACTAGACTGACGTTCACTTCTGTTTCTGGCGAATATACCTGTGACTCTATCGTGACTGGGAAAC
>OGVG01000090.1_pt1 | contig 11447 bp, 14 predicted proteins | sample 1575691 | NCBI WGS metagenome assembly OGVG01 (sample SAMN07581545, study PRJEB24739) | freshwater metagenome | reverse complement strand
TTTTTTTTTCAAGCAGAAGACGGCATACGAGATTTCGCGGAGTGACTGGAGTTCAGACGTGTGCTCTTCCGATCTTTCCCAGTCACGATATTCTTCCTATTGCTTCGTTTTCGTGGGGTAGTTTTACTTTGTCGTTCAGAATATTGAGGTAGAATTCCATTTTGCCTTTGTATTCTGGGAGAAATTCTCCTATTTTCAGTTCTATTGCTACCAAACTTTGTAATTTCCTGTGAAACAGCAATAAATATATAAAATATTCTTTATCAGAAAGTTCTATTTTGTATTAGTTTCCCAAAAAGGAAAAATCGCTTCCTAATTCCAATAAAAATGCTCTGATATTTTGTATCAATTTTTGTTCTAAATCTCTTTCAGAATGTTCTTCTTCTATACCGAGAAAATCAAAAATATATTCGTCTTTTACCGCTAAAATGGCTTGATTTTTAATTTTTTCTGGTAAAGTTTCCTCAAAATTGGTTTGGTTGAGCAAGTATTTTTCAAACGTTTTATTTTCAATTTGATGAATCAGCACGTTTTTAGCCACCCAAATTTTTTGGTTGCCAAAATATAGAATTCTCTTTCTTTTGGGTTTTTGCATTTTTTTAAAATTGAAATATGCTTACTCCAACTAATTTCTCGTACCAATGGTGCGAGATTTTCAACAGATTGATATTCAGAATAAAACTATGCCATTAACCAAAGATTCCCCACCGAAAAACCGCCAACTCCTGGAAATTCATTTTGTAATTCTTTAGAAAGTGTAGGAACGATAGATTTGCCCCAACTTTCGGATTGTTTTTCTGCAATAGATTTACCAATTTCCCAATACAAATTTATTAAAGCCACGTTTACGGCTTTCATAGCTTCGTATTGCGCGTTTCTTACTTTGGTTTTAATTTCGGAAATAAAGGTAATTTGTGAGTTTTTTAGCATGGTGGTCGTTTTTAAAATATGGTATTGCGAATTTATGAAAATTTAAATCTAAATTTTACTTAGATTTACCACCAAAATTATCCAATTAATATCAACGTTTTGATTTAAATAAAAATATGAAAAAAATATATTTAGTCATTCTAACGCTCGCTTTGGTTTCTTGTCAGAAAAAAAATGAAACTCCTGAAACCCTTTCTCCTCAATTGGCTTCTTATGAGCAAAAAAGTGCTTCTGATTCATCAAATGTGACAAGTGCACAAAATTCTGCGCCTATCACAATGAACAACTCTGCGCCTGTTGCTCCACAAAGTAATACAGTTTCAGTCAACCAACCACAACCAACTGCACCGGGAATGAATCCACCACACGGACAACCAAATCACAGATGTGATATTCCAGTTGGCGCTCCATTAAATTCTAAAAAAGCTGAAGCTACAACGGTAAAAACTACTGATAATCAAACCACTACTACTGCTCCTATTGCTGCACCACAAAACAACGCTGGTTCTACAACAATAGCAGCTGGAATGAATCCTGCACACGGACAACCTGGTCACAGATGTGATATTCCAGTGGGCGCACCTTTACCAACAAATTAATTTATAATATTTTACAAATTTTATAAAAATAATCACTACATTTGCAACTCAAAAATTTTAATATAAGATGAGTACTATATTTAGTCTTTTCATGGTGTTAATCATCATAGCTTGTGTTTTATTAGTTATTATTGTAATGGTACAAAACCCAAAAGGTGGAGGTTTATCTGCTACGTTTGGCGGTTCTTCTGCACAATTCGGCGTACAGAGAACGAATGATTTTATGGAAAAAGCAACTTGGGTATTAGCGATTATCATTGTTTCATTGATTTTCTTAAGCGTAGTGCTTACTGCAAAACCAAGCGTACAAATTAAAGACGTAAATGCTCCAGAGAAAAAAGAAGCTAAAGCTCCTGCTCAATCAGCTCCACAAGCTCCGGTTCAAAAACCAACTGCTACGAAATAATTTATTATTTACGATATTTAAAAAGCGATTCAGAAATTCTGAATCGCTTTTTTATTTGAGTTGAAGTTTTGCAATAAAGTGTCGAACTTTTAGTCCAAATTTTAAAAACTGATATTGCAAGGGTGATTGTTTCTTGTAATATTTCTCAATGAAAATCTGCATGGCTCCGTAAAAATTAGAAAGGTATTTTTCATCTTTTACCGTACTTTCCCCTTTGATGTGCAAAATAGAATTTTTACCGTAATACCAGTTCTGATAACCTTTTTTCAACAAAGTGTAACACAAATCTATATCTTCTCCGTACATAAAATACGATTCATCTAAACCACCAATTTCCAGATATAATTCTCTTTTCATCAATAAAAAAGCACCTGTAATCACTTCGACTGGGGCAATTTCTGTTTCTTCAATGTCGTTTCGGTAGTAGTTTTTCTTGGAAGATTGTTTCGATTGAAATGGTGAAAATAATTTTTCAAAGGAATTAAACACATCAGGAACAGAACGCTTGCATTCTGGTAAAAAATTGCCCTGCAAATCGTGAAATCTCACACCAAGACAACCTAAATGCTCCTGAGCATCTGCAAAATTCAAAATTTCACGCATGTAGTTTCCTTCTAATTCTGTATCTGGATTGAGCAATAAAATATATTCGCCTTTTGCAGTTTTCACCGCTTTATTATTGGCTTTGGCAAAACCTTCATTGGATGAATTTTCTATAAAATTAACTGTAGGAAACTCCATTATTAAATCTTTCCATGAAGAATCAGGTGATTGATTATCAATCACAATTACCTCATAATCAATATTATGCACATGTTTTTCAATAGATAAAAGACAATTCCTTAACCATTGCGTAACGTTGTAATTTAATATGATGATGGAAAGTTTCATTATATTCTCGCTCTTATAGTTCTGATGATGTATTTTAACTTCAAAAACAAATAGAAAAGGAAATATTCTATTGCCGAAATTCTTTTTTGCTGAAGCATTTCTTTAAGATTTTTCTGAAAACCTTTTTCCATTGCTAGAAGATTTCCAGAAAGTCCAGATTCACCGAAAGATTTCTTTCCTGAACCCGTAATCACCAACGTTTCTCCTAAAACGAACATTTTATTTTTTTCAGAAATTCTAAGCCAATAATTCGCATCTTCTGCAAATCTTTGATTTCCATCAAAATAGCCTGTATTTTCTAATACTTTTCTTCGGAAAATTGCGGTGGGAGTTGGTCCTACATTTCTGATTAATATTTTCTTCATAGAGATTTCCGCCAGTTTTTTCCCATTAAAAATATAGGGAAATCCAGATTGTTCATCATTGGCTAAAGCCACCAAAAAATCTATTTCTGAATTTTCTGTTAAAACCTTCATCATTACTTTGGTTTTGTGTGGCAACCAAACATCGTCTGCATCCAAAAAAGCTATAAATTCACCTTTAGCCAATCTCAAACCCGCATTTCTAGCCGAAGAAACACCTTTGTTTTCCTGATGAATCAATTGAATATTTAACTGAGGATTTTCGTCAATGAATTGTTGAACTTTTTCAGTGCTTTTATCGGTAGAACCGTCATTGATTACCATAATTTCAAAATCAAAATTCCCTTCCTGATTTTTCACCGAATCTAGTGCAGCTAGAATGGTATTTTCGGCGTTGTAAAGAGGAATAATTACAGAAATCATGCAGTGAAATTTTTATAAAAATTACATTTTTTCGTTGTACGGCAATCTGTTCACAATACTTCTTCCCAAAGAGATTTCGTCTGCATATTCCAGTTCATCACCTACGGAAATTCCACGAGCAATGGTAGAAAAAGTCACCGGAAATCCTTTGAATTTTTTGTATAAATAATACGCAGTAGTATCTCCTTCCATGGTTGCAGAAAGGGCAAAAATCAATTCTTTTACCTTTCCTTCATTCAGTTTTCTTTCAATGGAAGAAATATTTAATTGATGCGGCCCAATTCCTTCCATAGGAGAAATCTTACCGCCCAAAACCAAATATTTACCATTAAATTTTGCGGTATTTTCTATCGCCATGACATCTCTTACATCTTCTACGATGCACAAAACCTCATCATTTCTCTTATGATTACTGCAAATTTCGCAAATATCTTCATCTGAAAAATTATGACATTCCTGACAATATTTAATGTCCGTTACCAATTTTTGGATGGCTTTACCTAGTGCCATTCCTTGAGATTCTGGAACGCGAAGCAAATGCAAAGCAAGTCTCAATGCAGATTTTTTACCAATTCCAGGCAAACTAGAAATTTCTTCTACGGCTTTTTCTAAAACTTTACTGGGAAAATTCATTATACAAATGTACTTTTTAATTTGAAAATCTGAAAATTTGGAAATTTAAAATTATCTTTATCAAAAATAAATTTCTATGCAAAATCTTCAGTATCCGCTATTTTTAAAATTTAAAATTTCTACCCTTTCAAGTGATTTCAATATTTCTGATAAAAACGGAAATTCTTTGGCTTATGTTCGTCAAAAATTATTCAAACTCAAAGAAGATGTAGTTGTTTACAATAACGAAAGCAGAACGCAGGAAAATTTCAGAATAAGAGCCAATCAATGGATAGATTTTAACGCAAGTTATGCCATAACAGACCACACTGGAAAGAATTTAGGAAAAATTGCCAGAAAAGGAATGCGCTCTATTTGGAAGGCTACTTATTTTGTAATGGATGCTTTTGATAACCAAAAATATAAAGTTCAAGAAGAAAATGCTTGGGTAAAAATTATAGACGGATTCTTTACCGAAATTCCAATTTTGGGAATTTTTACAGGTTATTTTTTCAATCCTACTTATATCGTTCATGATAATAATGGAAAGGAAATTTACCGTTTGAAGAAAATGCCTTCATTTTTTGGTAGAAAATTTCAGTTAGACCAAATCAATGACATTGCAGATGAAGACGAAACTTTAGTGGTTTTAAGCCTAATGATGATGGTTTTATTAGAAAGAGCAAAAGGTTAACATCGAATAAAAAATATTTATTATCTTTGATAAAATCCAAAAAATTATGAAAAAGCTAATATTACTTTCCGCAATACTTTTTTCTGTACTTTCTTTTGCGCAACAAAATTCTTCTTCTAACAATGTAAAAAGAGATAGCGATAATTATCAAAGCTATTTTACCATGAATGACGCTTCATTTAAAAACAATGAAGCAGATTTAGAAATTAGCAAATATTATTTTGACATCAGAAAATACATTAAATCAAAGAAAGCAGAACCTTCTTCAGAAGATTATCAAACGCTTATGAAGCAAAACGAAAAAGACTTTACTACCATTAATAAAGCAGTTTATGGAATGAGTGCTCAATTATTTTTAGAAAAGTACAGCGAAGAATTAAAGCAATACAAAAAAAGAATTTACGAACAAGTAGATTTACTTGCTAAAAAGTAAAAGAAAAGCCTGCATTTTGCAGGTTTTTTTGTGTTTACATTTTCACGATTCATTATCTTTGTAAGAAATCATTTTATATGTCAATTACCCATTTAGAACCTCAAAATATTTGGAAAAACTTTGCGGCGCTCAACGCAGTTCCTCGTCCTTCTAAAAAAGAAGAAAGAGTTATCGCTTTTATTAAAAATTTTGGCGAAAATCTTGGTTTACCCACTTCTGTAGACGAAGTAGGAAACGTTATCATCAAAAAACCAGCAACCGCAGGAATGGAAAACCGTCAAACTGTGGTTTTACAATCTCACCTTGACATGGTTTGTCAGAAAAACAATGATGTAGATTTCGATTTTGACACGCAAGGAATCGAAATGTATGTAGACGGAGATTGGGTAAAAGCAAAAGGAACCACTTTAGGTGCTGACAATGGACTTGGCGTTGCAGCCATTATGAGTATTTTAGAAAGTTCAGATATTGCTCATCCTGCAATTGAAGCTCTTTTTACGATAGATGAAGAAACGGGAATGACTGGTGCGCTTGGTTTAAAACCTGGTCAATTAACAGGCGAAATTTTATTAAATCTAGACACAGAAGAAGATGACGAAATAGATATAGGTTGTGCTGGTGGTATCGATGTAACGGCTTCTGCCAACTGTACCCTGACTTCTACTTCTTCAAATTTTGTAAAAATTGAAATTAAAGGTTTACAAGGTGGTCACTCTGGAATGGATATTCATAAAGGTTTTGGCAACTCTAATGTAATCTTGGGAAGATTGCTTTATGCAGGCATTTCTAACGAAATTCAATTGATTTCTATTGACGGAGGAGGATTGAGAAACGCTATTCCTAGAGAAGCTCACGCTTTGGTTTCCGTAAACAATGCTTCTGAATATTTACAAAAATTAGAAGCTCTTAAATCTGATATTTTAGAAGAATTTGCATCGGTTGAAAAAGATTTAGAAATTAATTTCGCTACCGATGAAAATACAGAGAACGGACTTTCTGTGGAAGATTCTAAAAAAATTATTTTAGCTTTAAAATCTGCTCACAATGGTGTATACAGAATGTCTCCAGACGTTGCAGATTTAGTAGAAGCATCTAATAATATCGCAAGAGTAGAATTGAAAAACGGTGGTTTAAAAATCTTAAACCTTACTCGTTCTTCGGTAGAATCTACCAAAATGGCTGTTGCCGAACAACTGAAATCTGTTTTTGAACTAGCAGGAATGCAAGTTGACTTTTCGGGTTCATATCCAGGTTGGAAACCAAAACCAGGTGCAGAAATCATTAAAATTATGACAGAAATTTATGAAAAGGACTTCGGAGCAAAACCTCACGTTGTAGCTTGCCATGCTGGTTTAGAATGTGGAATTATTGGAGCGAATTATCCTAAAATGGAAATGGTAAGTTTCGGTCCTACGATTAGAGGAGCGCATTCTCCAGACGAAAGAGCAAATATTCCTTCATCACAAAAATTCTGGAAATATTTACAAGAAATCTTAAAGAATATTCCTGTGAAGAATTAAGAATTGTCTTTTAACTTTAAAAAAAATCCAAAACTAAATGTTTTGGATTTTTTATTAAAAACCTATTTCTAATAATGATATAATCGTTATTTTTGAGAAAATTTAAATCAGACATGAAAAAACTCTTATTTCTTTTATGGATTAATATTTTTGCAAGTGGTTTTGCACAGGTAAAAAGTCCAAATGAATTTATACCCACTTATGGAAAACAAATTACCCTTTATCATCAAGTAGAAGATTATTTCAATCATCTTACCACTCAAACTCCTTATGTAACACACCAGAAATACGGTGAAACTTCAGAACATAGAAATCTTAATCTTTATTATATCTCAACTCCTGAAAATTTAGCCAATTTAGAGCAAATAAGACTTCAGAATTTAGCTTCTATTGGTATGGCTCCTAAAACCTCAAACAAAATCGGCGACAAACTCATTGTTTGGCTAAGTTTTAATGTACATGGCAACGAATGGGCTGGAACCGAAAGCGCTCTTTCTGTAGCTTACGAATTAGCGAACCCAGAAAATAAAACAACTAAAGAATGGCTGAAAAACACGATTGTTATCTTAGACCCATGTCTTAACCCTGATGGATTTTCCAGATACGGAAACTGGCTAAGAGAAATTTCGGGTAAAAATACCAATCCTAATAAATTCGACAGAGAACATACAGAAGAATGGCCTGGCGGAAGATACAATCATTATGTTTTTGATATGAACAGAGATTGGGCTTGGCAAACACAAGCAGAAACTAAGCAGAGAATGGCAATTTATAACCAATGGATGCCACATGTACATTCGGATATTCATGAGCAAGGATATGATTCTCCTTATTTTTTTCCGCCTGCAGCAGAACCTCAACATGAATTTATTGAAGCCTATCAAAAAGATTTTCACAAATTATTAGGAAAAAATATTGCCGCAAAATTTGACGAAAAAAATTGGTTATATAACACCAGTGAAAGATTTGATCTTTTTTATCCTAGCTATGGAGACACTTATCCTATGTACAATGGAGCCGTAGGAATGACCATAGAACAAGGCGGAATTCGTGCCGGTAGAGAAGTTACGATGGAAAATGGTGTAAATCTTACCATCAAAGAAAGATTAACCCATCATAAAACTGCTGTTTTAGCAGTAGTAGAAACCTCTGCTTCGCAGATGGAACCATTAATAAAAGGATTTAGAAATTTCATGAATAATCCTAGAACGAAGATGAAAGGAAAATATGCTACATATGTGGTTAAACACAATCCTAAAAACGTTCAATTAGCAGAACTCCTCAAAATCAATAAAATAGAATATGCTTATGCAACTGAAAAAATGAGCACAAGCGGTTATAATTATTTCAGTAAAAAAGATGAAAGTTTTTCTGTAGAGCCCAATGATTTAATTGTAAAAGTAGATCAACCGAAAGCGGTTTTCACACAGATTTTATTTGAACCGACTAATAAAATGACGGACAGTCTTTCTTATGACATTACCGCTTGGAGCCTTCCTTTAGCTTACGGCGTGCAAGGTTATGCGGTAAAAAATGCTTTAAATATAAAAACAAAAAATTCTATTGAAACTACTTCTAAAGAAATTCCGAAAAACGTTTACGCATTTTATGTACCTTGGAATAACAGAATTTCTGCAGAAATTGTAGGCGAACTTCATAAAAAAGACATTAAAGTAAGATATGCCATGAAACAGGCTATTTTTGGCGATACCACCATAGAACCTGGAGGAATTGTTATCACTAAAGGAGACAACCCAAAAATTACTGATTTTGAAAACCTTGTAGGAGAAATCGTAAAAAAGAAAAATGATTTCACTACTATTTCTACAGGTTTTTCTAAAAATGCTAAAGATTTAGGTGGAGAAAACTTCCCGTTAATGAAAGCTCCAAAAGTGCTTTTACTCTCTGGTGAAGGCGTTACTTCTACAGAATTTGGCGCTGCTTGGTATTATTTTGATGAAGTCTTGAATTATACTGTAACAATTGTGGAGCAAAATAAACTCAAAAATGTAAAACTTTTTGAATTTAATACTTTGGTGTTGGCAGACGGAAAATATAATTTTTCTGATGCTGAAATGAAGAGATTAACAGAATGGATTAACAATGGCGGAAAAGTAATTGCAATTGATGGCGCACTGAATATCTTTGACGGAAAAGAAGGTTTCGCCTTAAATCCTTATGCTTCAGATGAAGAAAAACAAGCTGCTGAAAAGCTAAAAAAAGAAAAAGAACTGAAAGAACGTTTCTTAGATTCTGGCAGTGAAGAAAGAAGATTATTGGCCAATTCCATTCCTGGTGCAATCATTGAGAATAATTTAGACATTACCCATCCTTTATCTTTTGGATTAGGCAAAAAATATTACAGTTTAAAAACGGGAGACAAAATCTATTCTTTATTGAAAGGAAGCAACAATGTAGTTTATGTACCTAAAAACTATAAAAGCTATGGTTATATTGGCCACAATTTCGAAAAAAAACTACCCGAAACGGTAAGTTATTCAGTAGAAAGCAAAGGTTCTGGTAAAGTAGTCTATATGATAGATAATCCACTTTTCAGAGCATTTTGGGAAAACGGAATTCTGTTATTTAGCAATGCTTTATTTCTAGTAAATTAAAAGACATCTAAAAAACAAAAAGGCTGTTTCGGAAATTGAAACAGCCTTTTTTTATTTTTTTCAGAAGAACATTTACTCGTAAGGAGCCAATTCTACTTCCAGACCTTCTAAATCTTCTGTAATGTGAATTTGACAGCCTAATCTAGAATTTTCTTTCACATTATAAGCTTCAGAAAGCATCGCTTCTTCTTCATCTGATTTTTCAGGAAGCGGAGTGTCACTTTTTACATAGCATTGACAAGAAGCGCACATTGCCATTCCTCCACAAACACCAATCGTTCCTTCTTCTGCTAATTCATAGAGTTTCACGATTTCCATCAAGTTCATCGCCATATCTGTAGGCGCTGCCACTTCATGCGTAACTCCGTTTCTATCTGTAATTTTTATGTTTACATCTAATGCCATTAATTCAAAATTTAAAATTCAAGATTCAAGTTTTTTACTTGAATCTTTTCACTTGGCTCTTAATCTATCTTCTTCACTACTGCTTTTTCAGCTTCTTTTCTGGTTCCATCAAAACCATCTACTCCACTTACAGTGGTATATTTCAAGACATATTTTCTGCCAGGATTCATTCTATTGTAGACACTTTGACACATCAAAGTTGCTTCGTGGAAACCACACAAAATTAATTTTAATTTTCCTGGATAAGTATTCACGTCGCCAATTGCATAAACGCCTTCAATATTGGTTTGATAATCCAAAGCGTTATTCACCACAATCGCATTTTTCTCAATTTCTAATCCCCAATTCGCAATATCACCTAATTTAGGAGTTAATCCAAATAGCGGAATAAAATAATCGGTTGCTAAATCGTAAACTTCACCTTCTTTATCTACCGTAATGGCTTCTATGTGTCCATCACCTTTTAGACCAATTACTTCTGCAGGCGTAATTAAGTTAATTTTACCTGCATTTTTAAGTTCTTGTACCTTTTCTACAGAGTCAAGAGCACCTCTAAACTCATTTCTACGGTGAATAAGTGTAACAGATTTTGCAACATTAGACAAGAAAATACTCCAGTCTAGTGCAGAATCACCACCACCAGCAATTACAATGTTTTTATCTCTGAAATGTTCAGGATTTTTCACAAAATATTCTACTCCTTTTTCTTCGTAGTCTGCAATATTGTCAATCAAAGGTTTTCTCGGCTCGAAAGTTCCTAAACCACCAGCAATTGCCACAGCTTTTGCACGGTGAATAGTACCTTTATTGGTAATCACTTCGAACGTTCCATCTTCTAATTTATTAAGAGTAGTTGCAGTTTCTGCCAAAGTAAATCCAGGCTCAAACTGTTTAATTTGTTCCATTAAATTATCTACCAATTCACCAGCCAACACTGATGGATAGCCAGGAATATCAAAAATTGGTTTCTTAGGATAAAGTTCTGCCAATTGACCACCTGGTTGCGGTAATGCATCTATGATGTGACATTTAATTTTAAGTAAACCTGCCTCAAAAACAGCAAAAAGACCGGTTGGTCCGGCTCCGATAATCAATAAATCTGTATTTATCATTTATATATTTTTTTATTGTAAATTTGAATTACGAATAAAAACTTTTCATTTTTTGCAAATATAGCAAATTTTGTGGTTTGGCCTATGTAACTTTTATGACATTTGTCAATACTGATTATGCGTAAAATTGCCACTTTAAAATTTTGGCAAAGAATTTGCGAAGAAATAAATATTTAAAAATCGATTATGAAAAAAATATTCAATTTTATATTTTTATTAATTTCAATCACTGTTTTTTCACAAATTGACAATATTAAAAGTGGTGAAAAACTCTCGTATAGGTTACATTATGGTTTCTTAAATGCAGGAACAGCAACTCTTACCACCAACCAAATTACTTATAAAGGAAAACCTGCATCTATCGTGACTGGGAAACAGATCGGAAGAGCACACGTCTGAACTCCAGTCACTCCGCGAAATCTCGTATGCCGTCTTCTGCTTGCAA
>OGVG01000089.1_pt1 | contig 11473 bp, 14 predicted proteins | sample 1575691 | NCBI WGS metagenome assembly OGVG01 (sample SAMN07581545, study PRJEB24739) | freshwater metagenome | reverse complement strand
TTTAGAATCATCATTTTACTCCAAAATGTTGTTTAATCTTGTCTACAATTCGCTGACTTTGAACAATTCGAGCTTTATTCCAAAATTCGTCACGCTCGCTAAACACAGCCATGTTCTCAACCCAGTCACGATATCAAAAACAGGTAAAATCAACGGCCCTGGTATTTATAGTGATATTACGAAAAAAGATGTTACGCATCATCCTATAACAAATTTTCCTTTGTTAGACTTTCAAATACCAATGTGGGATAAAGTTGTCGAACTAACAGAAAAAATTGCTTTAGCACACCCAGAAAATAGAGGAGTAGGTTGGGATATTGCCATAACAAATGATGGAGTTGATTTTATAGAAGGCAACCATAATTGGTGTAAATTATTGTGGCAATTACCTGTTCAAAGAGGTCTTAAGCATTTAATAGAGCCATACAATGTATAAGGGTATATTTAAAAGAGTAATTGATCTTATTGTGGCATTTCTTGCCCTATTAATATTGGCTCCACTAATCGGACTGGTAACTCTACTTTTATACAGTCAAAATAAAGGCAAACCATTCTTTTTTCAAGAAAGACCGGGTCAGTTTAAAAAACCATTCTATATTATCAAATTTAAGACCATGACAGATGAAAAAGATGCAGAAGGAAATTTGTTGCCTGATAATTTGAGAATAACAAAATTTGGAGGATGGGTTAGAAAATTATCAATAGATGAATTACCTCAGTTAATTAATGTTTTAAAAGGAGAAATGAGTTTAGTAGGTCCACGACCTTTATTGTTTAAATACATGCCTCTATACACAGCAGAGCAATTAAGAAGACATGAAGTAAGACCAGGAATAACAGGATGGGCACAAGTTAATGGAAGAAATAGCATTAGTTGGACGCAAAAGTTTGCATTAGATGTTGAATATGTGGATAAGGTTAGTTTTTTAATGGATTGTAAAATTTTATTATTGACAGTAAAAAAAGTATTGATAAGAGAAGGAATAAATCAGTCAGCGGAGCGTCCGATGCAACCTTTTAACGGAACCAACTAAACGATCCTATTTTAAATCCTAAATAGTATGAATGAAAATACAAAAAAAGTCATTATTGTAGGTGCGGGGAGTGTAGGTAAATTTATAGCATATAATCCCAACCAATTTACAGAGAAATATGATTTCATAGGTTTTTTGGATGATGATCCAAACAAAAAAGGACAACAAATAGCTGGTATTCCAGTGCTAGGAACTTTAGAATTACTTCCTGATTTTATAAAACAAAATATAGCAGTAGTATGGGGAATAGCCTTCCCAAAAATAAAAGCCAGTTTGGTAGAAAAAGTGAAACATCTTGATGCTGAATTTCCAACATTAATTTCAGAAAAAGCATGGATATCTAATGAAGTTGTAATAGGAAAAGGGTGTATTATTTATCCAGGCTGTTCTATTAATTACGAAACCGTTGTTGGAGATTTTGTTGTGATGAACATGAATTGTGCTCTTGGTCATAATGTCTCTCTAGGTGATTTTACATCTTTGGCACCTGGAGTCAATTTAGGGGGATATACCAAAATAGGAGATCGGACAGATATGGGTATTGGAGCTGCTACCAAACAGTTTATTGAAATAGGAAAAGGCTGTGTAGTAGGAGGTCAAGCTATGGTAACAAAACCTTTTTCTTCGAACTTAACAATAATAGGAGTCCCGGCTATAGAATTGAAGATTTAAAATGGTTTATTGTTTAATATGTTTTAACAATGAAAAACGATAAAACTCACTTTTATCGTTTCAAAGAAAAAGTAGTGATTACTTAGAGAACAAATAAAGGTTAACTTTATAAAATAAAATTATAATTGATTGAAAAATCAAAAATAAATACAATAAAATGAAAATAACAGTAGTAGGTACAGGATATGTAGGTTTGTCTAATGCGATGCTATTAGCGCAAAATCATCAAGTGGTAGCATTAGATATCGTTCCTGAAAAAGTAGAACTTCTAAACAATAAAAAATCACCCATCGAAGATAAAGAAATAGCGGAATTTCTATCTACAAAAAATTTGAATTTTAAAGCAACTTTGGATAAAGAAGAGGCTTATAAAGATGCAGATTTTGTAATTATTGCTACTCCTACAGATTATGACCCTCAAACCAATTATTTTAATACCAAAAGTGTTGAAAGTGTTTTAATAGAAATGAATCAGTACAATCCTAATGCAGTTGGGGTAATTAAATCAACGGTACCGGTAGGATTCACCAAAAAAATAAAAGAAGATTTAGGGATAGAGAATGTAATGTTTTCACCAGAATTTTTAAGAGAAGGTAGAGCATTGTATGACAATTTATATCCTTCTCGCATTATTGTGGGAGAGAGAAGTGAGCGTGCAGAAGTTTTTGCAGGTTTATTGAAAGAAGGAGCCATTAAGGAAGATATTCCAGTGCTTTTTGTAGATTCTACAGAAGCAGAAGCCATCAAGTTATTTTCAAATACTTATTTAGCACTACGTGTGGCTTATTTTAATGAATTAGACAGTTATGCTCAAGTTCATCATTTAGATAGCAAACAGATTATAGAAGGAGTAAGTTTAGACCCTCGAATCGGATCGCATTACAATAATCCATCATTTGGATATGGAGGTTACTGTTTGCCAAAAGACACGAAACAACTATTGGCAAATTATGATGCAGTGCCTAATAATATTATTAAAGCCATCGTAGATGCTAATAGAACGCGTAAAGATTTTATAGCAGATTCTATCATAGAAAGAGCACCGAAAAAAGTGGGGGTTTATCGTTTGATAATGAAGGCAGGTTCAGATAATTTCCGAGCATCTGCCATCCAAGGGGTGATGAAGAGAATAAAAGCTAAAGGAATTGAGGTAGTAGTTTATGAACCCGTTCTCAAAGAAGAAACATTTTTTGGTTCAAAAGTTATGCACGATGTAGAAGCTTTTAAAAAAGAATGTGATGTCATCATCTCTAATAGAATGACATCAGAATTACAAGACGTAGCGGCTAAAGTCTACACCCGCGATTTATTTGGGAACGACTAAAAAATGGAAAAAATATTAGTAACTGGAGCAGCTGGCTTTATAGGTTTTCATACCACAAAAAAATTAATCGATTTAGGGTATGAAGTCATAGGTTTAGATAATATAAACGATTATTATGATGTCAATCTGAAATATGATCGTTTGGAAGAACTAGGCATCGATCGTAATCAAGCAGAAATTCAGAATAAGAGGGTTCAATCAACGCTTTATCCTACATTTCAATTTATTCGTTTAAATATTGAAGATAGAGAAAATGTCCCAGCATTATTTGCGAACGAAAAATTTGATCAAGTGATTCATCTAGCAGCACAAGCTGGCGTTCGATACAGTTTAGAGAATCCTATGACTTATATAGAGAGTAATATTATGGGATTTACAAATATCCTAGAATCTTGTCGTTATCATAAAATTAAACATTTAGTATACGCTTCAAGTTCTTCAGTTTATGGGAAAAATGAAAAAATTCCTTTTGAAGAAACAGATCAAGTAGATTGTCCTATAAGTTTATATGCCGCAACTAAAAAAGCGAATGAGTTAATGGCGCATACTTATAGCCATTTATATCAGTTGCCAACTTCAGGGCTTCGTTTTTTTACAGTGTATGGGCCTTGGGGGCGTCCTGATATGGCTCCAATGCTTTTTGCTGAAGCAATGACGAGTGGCTTAGAAATTAAAGTATTTAATAACGGAGAAATGAGTAGAGATTTTACTTATGTGGATGATATAGTTCAAGGAATTATAATAACTCTTCAAAATCCAGAAAATCAGGGGAATGGTTACCAGTTATTCAATATTGGAAATGGTGCACCAGTACCGTTATTGCATTTTATTGAGTGTATGGAGAATGCTTTAAATATAAAAGCAAAAATAAATTTTGCTACAATGCAGCCCGGAGACGTGTCTAATACTTGGGCAGACACAACTAAATTAAATAATCTAGGTTATAAAAGCACTACGCCTATTGAGGAAGGAGTAGAAAAATTTGTACAATGGTTTAATACATACTATAAAAGTAAAAAATAAATGAAAACAATCTTAATAACAGGAGGAGCCGGATTTATTGGTTCTCATGTCGTTCGCGAATTCGTTTTAAAATATCCAGCATATAAAATTATCAATCTAGATGCTTTAACCTACGCAGGAAATCTAGAAAATTTAAAAGATATCGAAGATTTACCCAACTATCATTTCATAAAAGCAGATATTGTAGATGCAAAACAAGTATTAGATATTTTCGAAAAACATCAGCCAGAGGGAGTAATTCATCTTGCTGCAGAATCACATGTAGACCGCTCTATTACCAATCCCTTAGAATTTGTAATGACTAATGTAATTGGGACGGTTAATTTATTAAATGCAGCAAAACACATCTGGAAAGATAATTACGAAGGAAAACGTTTCCATCATGTGTCTACAGATGAGGTATTTGGTGCGCTGGGAGATGAAGGTTTTTTTACAGAGACCACTAAGTATGACCCACATTCTCCTTACTCTGCTTCCAAAGCATCATCAGACCATTTTGTAAGAGCTTATCATGATACGTATGGCTTACCTATAGTCTTAACCAATTGCTCTAACAATTATGGACCCAACCATTTTCCAGAAAAATTGATTCCACTGTGCATTCATAACATTCTAAATAATAAACCATTACCTATATATGGAGATGGTAAGTATACACGAGATTGGTTATTTGTTATAGACCATGCTAAAGCGATTGATTTGGTTTTCCATGAAGGTAAAAATGGAGACTCGTATAATGTAGGAGGATTTAATGAATGGAAAAACATAGACTTAGTAAAAGAGTTATGTAAACAAATGGATGAAAAATTGGGAAGACCCACAGGTACGTCAGAACAGTTAATTACATTTGTAAAAGATCGTCCAGGTCATGATTTGCGTTATGCTATTGATGCTACTAAAATGAATAAAGAATTAGGCTGGAAACCTTCTGTAACTTTCGAGGAAGGTTTATCGATAACCATAGACTGGTTTTTAGCCAATCAGAAATGGTTAGATAACGTAACTTCCGGAGATTATCAAAACTATTACAATAACCAATACAGTCACTAGTATGAATGCTATAGAAACAAAACTGAAAGGATGTTTTATTCTAGAGCCAGTGATAATTACGGATGAAAGAGGTTACTTTTTCGAAGCATTTAATGATAAAAAATTTGAAGAGATTTTAGGCATTGACCCTGGATTTGTTCAAGACAATCAGTCGAAATCTTCTTATGGAGTTATTCGTGGTCTGCATCTACAAAAAGGAGAATTTGCTCAGGCGAAGTTAGTGAGAGTTTTAGAAGGCACTGTTCTTGATGTAGCAGTAGATGCTCGTCCAGAGTCTGAGACTTTCGGACAATTTGTAATGGTAGAATTATCTGCAGAAAATAAACGTCAGTTGTATGTGCCTCGCGGATTTTTGCACGGTTTTTCCGTAATTTCAGAATCAGCTACTTTTTTTTATAAATGTGATAATTACTATCATAAATTATCAGAAGAGGGGGTTCATCCATTAGATAAAACTATTGGAATAAATTGGCAAATTCCGGAAGAAAAAATGATACTCTCTCAGAAAGATAAAGAATTACAATCTTTTGAAAATTTTAAAAATAAACTGATATAATATTCAAAAGATGAAAAAAATATGGGTTACAGGGGCAAATGGACAGTTAGGACAAGCCTTTTACAAAAATGGAGATGGGAAGAAAGTTTAGAAAAAGAACTAAAAATCATATTGAAAAATTAAAAAAAATGAAAGGAATTATTTTAGCCGGAGGTTCTGGTACACGTTTGCATCCATTAACTTTAGCAGTGAGTAAACAATTAATGCCAGTTTATGATAAACCAATGATTTATTACCCCTTATCAACACTAATGTTGGCTGGAATTAATGAGATTTTAATCATTTCTACTCCTCATGATCTGCCCCATTTCGAAAAATTACTCGGAGATGGCGCTCAGATAGGATGTAAGTTTTCTTATAAAGAACAGCCAAGTCCTGATGGATTGGCACAGGCATTTATTCTAGGAGAAGAATTTATTGGAGATGATAAAGTTGCCCTAATCCTAGGAGATAATATTTTTTATGGCTCTGGAATGTCTCAGCTATTACAAAATGCGGCACAGACTGAAGGAGGCGTAATATTTGCCTATCAAGTGGCAGACCCAGAAAGATATGGCGTGGTAGAATTTGATGAACAGAATAATGCAATTTCAATTGAAGAAAAACCACAAAACCCTAAATCTAATTTTGCTGTTCCAGGGCTATATTTCTATGATAATTCTGTAGTAGAAATTGCAAAAAATATCAAACCTTCTCCCCGTGGAGAATTAGAAATTACGGATATTAATGCAGAATATCTGAAACAAGGAAAATTGAAAGTAGGTGTCTTTGATAGAGGAACGGCATGGCTGGATACTGGTACCATTCAATCTCTTATGCAGGCAGCACAGTTTGTACAAGTGATTGAGGAGAGACAAGGTCTTAAAATAGGGGCAATAGAAGAAGTAGCTTATCGTATGGGCTACATCTCAAAAGAAGAATTAAAACAAATAGCAGCACCTTTACAAAAAAGCGGATATGGAGAATATTTGTTAAATTTATTTAAATAAATGATGAAAAAAGTATAAATTAAATAATTCATTCTGAGGACGAAAAGAACTCAAAAAGCAAAAAAAGTATTTTTTTTCAATGAGAGTAAAAGCAGTAAGAATTTTCATTCACTTATTATGAGCTTTGTTTACTCTAAAGTGTTTGTATCAGTTATATATAGGTTTTTCCTTGCTTTTAGCTCGATTTTAATGTGGATAAACACTTTTGATATTGAGTTATAGAATAGTTTAATGAATATTTTAAAAATAAGAACGGCTTAAACTAAAGGGAAGTAACAATAATGGTAGCCATTTTTTTGACAATTAAAATTTTAATAGAAATTAAATAGGATTTAGAGATTTAAATAAATGGAATTTAAAATAAAAAAATTTATATTGAAATCTTCTAACTCAAACACCTACTTAATACAAAGTGAGGTCGATGAAAAGAGATGCTATTTAATAGACGCGGGAAACGGTATAGAAGCGATAAATGCTTTACAGCCTAATCAGAATATTGACGCCGTATTTTTAACACATGCACATTATGACCACATTGCGCATATTGGAGATGTAATAGAAAAATTTCCCAGTTGTAAAATATACTGTTCAGAGTATACTAGAATTGCGCTCTCAGATTATAAACTCAATTTATCTTTTTATCATGGTACTCCAGTCATCTTTACGGGTGAACAAATTAATATAGTAAAAGAGAATGATAACATTCCTCTTTTTAATCAGGAGAAAATGGTAATCTTAGAAACACCAGGTCATAATGAAGGTTGCCTCACGTTCCAATTAGCGAACTACTTTTTCACAGGAGATGCTTTAATTCCTAATATCCCAATTGTAACCAAACTAAAATCTGGAAATAAACAACAAGCGAAAGAATCTGCCTTGAAAATTAAAATGGTTACAGACGAAAACTCCTTTATTTGTCCGGGGCATCTCAATATGATAAAATCTACCGAAATAGATTGGAAGCTTTACATCAATGAATGAAACTTAATTATTTGATGCTTTCTAATCTTATTTAGATTCAATATTTCATTCATTTAAATAGGGAATTGCAATATAATTACGATGAAAGATTGGCTTTTAACCATATTTACCATTCATAACTTATTTTTATTGTCAGGAGCCTTCTTGATATATAAATACAGCAAAACTCGTAAAATATATTGGGGACTAACCTTAGCTATTGGAGTGCTTTGGCTAGCCACTTCTACCTATTACTTACCTGCAAAATGGATGAAATATGAAGAGAGCCGTCAAAAGAGAATTTTGCCAGACAATCATAAAGAACAGGTCTACATTCATGTTTTTGGGGCAGGATATATTTTAGATAAACGTTTGAATCCATCACAGCAGTTATCTCCTACATCTCTTACTCGTTTGGTTGAAGCAGTTAGATTAATGAAATCTTATCCAAATGCCGTTTTAGTAACTTCGGGACACTCGAGATATGGCGTAAAATCTCAAGCAGAAGTGGCTAGAGATGCGGCTATTTCATTAGGAGTTCCGTCCAGTAAAATAAAAGTATTGACTACTCCTGATAATACCTTTACAGAAATTCAGTCTTTTACTCAAAAAATAGGAAATGATGTTTCTGTAATTGCGGTTTCGGATGCTTTACATCTGCCAAGGATTCATTTTTTATACCATCAATATCCTCACCTGAAAACGTATTATGCTCCTACTAATTACCAAATAAAAGAGGGGCAAAATAGGAGTGTAGGAGTAGATTTTCCCAGTGTAAATTCCATAGAGATGGTAAACGAAATTATAAAAGAGAGATTGAAATTTGCAAAAGATAAAGCAACAGTGTTTTTTCTTAAGCAGAGATTTTACTAACATAAAAATTAGATTGCTCTGTAAGCAAATTTATGATCATCTCTTTCACACATAAATATCCTTACATCAGAACATCACTACCTTATCTTATTTCCAAATTTCCAAAGGCACCCTCATCACTTCTCCCTTCTCCCTTCTCAACTTTACAATTTTACGATTTCATCCTACTTTCCTTATCCCTCTTAATTATTCATCTTTGAATTTTAATGCTATAGATAAAAATTCATGCAAATAAATATCATAAAAAAAAAATATATCGAATATGATGTTTTTTTGTAATTTAGTATGGAAATTATAAGGATAAGCTAAAACAAACACAGACTGAGATGAAAATGAGAGATTGGGGAGTAGCACAAATTAAAGAACTAAGGACGATATATGAAAAATTAATCAGTTCACATTATTCTATTATTTATTCGGGCAAAGAAGAATTTTTTTTAAAAATAGGAGAACATGAAGAAAAGATTACAGAAGAAAATTTCTATTTTATTGCTCCTAATTCTAAGGTGACAATATTAGGAGCCACAGAAACAGCTATATTAATTTGGTTTAGAGCGGATTTATTTGTAGATAGACTAGAATTTCTGAAACTCATCAAAAAAGGTCTCCTTTTTAAACAATCTAATGGATTACTCATTAAAAATAATTTTATGCCTTATGAATGTATGCTTAAATCATATTATGAACCTGCTCAAAATAAGAGACTCAATAAAATGATTGCTAAAAATTTATTCATAAATTTTTTAGAATTTGTTTTGATTCGTGCACAATTAGAGTATGATGCAGTGCTAGAGGAAATGAGGAATAATACGTATGAAAAAGAACTTATTAATCGCTTTGTAATGATTTTACAAAAGGAAGGGGTTACAAAATTAAAAATAGATTATTATGCAGACCAGTTAGGCGTTACAAAACGAACTTTAGATAATGCAATGCAAGAAATATATGGTTGCTCTACGAAAAAGTTTCTCACAGCTAAAATAGTGGAAAAAGCAAAAAAAATATTGAAAGCTACAGATGTTCCTATAAAGTTGATAAGTTTAGAATCAGGATTTTCTGAAGAGAGTAATTTCAGTAATTTCTTTAAAAAAAACACAGGGTATTCTCCCCGTAAATATAGACAAAAAGCTATTGTAGAAATACCAAGTTTAAAATAAAAAATAAATGTAAATAGTCATGGAAACCCTTAAAGCAATAGTTAGAATATTTGCTGTAATTGGAACAGTAATTTTGGTAAGAGCACAATTAGGAAATGGGGTAGCGCTAAATATTAATCTTTTTCCTGTACAAACCATTGCTGTAAATGGAGAAAATAGGGTAGAAATGACTTATAAAAATCAAGCAGATTATTCTAATGGTGTTTCTGTAATGAAAGAAAATCATTTAAAAATAAATAGCACAGGGGGTTTTATTGTTAAAGTAAAGGCAGATCAAGATGATTTGATTTCAGATAATAGCGAGGCTAGTTCAATTCAAGCGTCAGATATAACTTTGATGGCTAGTAAAGGAACATCTAATAATTTAGAAGAATTAATAACTCAAGAAGTATCTCTTTCACAGAATAATGTAGATTTATTTTCTAGCAATAGAGGAGGTGTTAATAAGTATTTCAATATTCAATATAATGGAGCCAACGGAAATAAATGGCATAATAAAATAACGGGGGGGAAGGAAACCAATTATGCCATTCAAATAATATACTCCATAGAACCAAAATAAGTATAAATAAATTATTAAGTAATATGCTACCACTAACCATAGAAGTGATACAATGTTGAAATTAAAGGATTTAATATAAGTTTTTTGTTTTTTTTCATAAGTTTTGTTTGAAATAGAGGTTGTAATTTTGCACCCGAAAAAAAAGTCCTAAGAGGATATAAAAAAAAATCAAACGATAAAAAAAATTATGAAAAAAACATTTTTCTTATTAATTATGTTAGCAGGTGTTTCAACTGCTCAAGCTCAAGTGAGTGATAATGCAACAGTAAATGTAAAGTTGTATCCTATCCAAACAATTGTAGTAAATCCAGACAACAAAGTGGTAAATTTAGATTACCAAACTACCACAGATTACCAAGATGGAGTTAATGTAGATAAAAAAGATCATTTAAAAATTTACAGTACTGGTGGTTTTGAAGTAAACGTAAGTGCTGCAGGTGATCTTACAAGTAGTGATGCAACAAAAAATATTTCAGCTGCAGATATTAAAATTACTGCAAGTGCTGGTACAGTTAATCCATTAACATCTACTACAAGCAATACTTACAAATCAATTAATTTATCTAATACTAATCAGTTATTAGTAGATAACGCTACTGGTGGAGTAAATAAAACGGTAAGTGTAAACTATGCAGCAGCAGGAGCAGATGCATATGTAGATAAATTTATCAATGGAGAAAATCCTACAGTATATACTACTACTGTAACTTATACCATAAGTCCTAAATAATAGGTATTTATAAAAAAATAAGAAGGCAATTTAGGATTTTTATCTTAAATTGTCTTTTTTTTGTAATAATGAAAAATATACTATTTTTAATTCAGTGCTTTATATGTTTTATTCCATTTTTGGGTAAAGCACAGACGGGTTTAGGGGTTACGCCTCCTAGAAATTACTTTGTAGCGGAATCAGGAGATAAACTTACAAAGAAAGTAGTGGTAACAAATGATAGTAAAACAACACCACTTATTCTTTCTGTATCTTTTGGAGATTGGAAATATGATGAAAATGGGAATAATATTACTGCAGACCCTAATACTCTAGAGAATTCTTGTGCATCATGGATTACGGTTGCTCCCCAATCTTATTTTACTTTGCCTCCCAGTCACGATACAAAGTAATTTTTAGGGGTTACGCCTCCTAGAAATTACTTTGTAGCGGAATCAGGAGATAAACTAATATCGTGACTGGGAAACAGATCGGAAGAGCACACGTCTGAACCCAGTCACTCCGCGAAATCTCGTATGCCGTCTTCTGCTTGAAAAAAAAAAA
>OGVG01000087.1_pt1 | contig 11570 bp, 8 predicted proteins | sample 1575691 | NCBI WGS metagenome assembly OGVG01 (sample SAMN07581545, study PRJEB24739) | freshwater metagenome | reverse complement strand
GTTTCCCAGTCACGATACCGGTATTACGCTACACCCCGAATTTCTTGGTTGCGGAGGGTAAGGGATTCGAACCCTTGCGACCCTTGCGAGTCGACAGTTTAGCAAACTGCTCCGTTAACCACTCCGGCAACCCTCCTTGCAAATTCTTTTAAGAACTTCTCTTCCGTAATTGCGAGTGCAAATATAGGACAGTTTTCCTTAATAACCAAAAAAAAATTGCTAAAAATTTTCGTATTTTTGAATAAATAATCTTTTAAAAAATCAATAAAATGCGTAATTCATTATATTTCATAGGTTTAGCATCTTTAATTATTTCTTGCGTATCGCAAAAAGAAATTGCAAAACCTAATAATTTACCTCAACCAACCACATCTACGATACCAAAACCTCCTAAACCGGAGATAAAACATGATGTACATGGCGATTATTTTACAGTAAATATAGCAGACCCAACTAAAAATGATAATACCATCAGTTATGGTTCTTTGGTAGGAGCAAAACCAGAAGGGTATAAAGTGACCAGAAATCATTTTCCTGCCGTTGCACAAAATTTTAGACAGAAATATGTGATTTTACATTACACAGCTTTGGATCATGATAAATCTGTGAGGGTTTTAACCACTCAAGCCGTAAGTTCTCACTATTTGGTGAATGATTCTACCGATATAGAAATTTATCAGTTGGTAGACGAAAATAAAAGATCTTATCATGCAGGAATCAGTTCATGGAGAAAAGATGCAACGCTTAATGATACTTCTATCGGCATAGAAATCGTGAATGAAGGTTTTAAAGTAGTTGTCGGAAAAAGAGTTTTCGTTCCGTTTCCTGAGCATCAAGTGAAAAAAGTAGCCGCTTTGGTTCAAGATATTGTAATGCGTTATCAAATTCCGCCTACGAATGTTTTAGCACATTCAGACATTGCACCCACTCGTAAACAAGATCCAGGTCCATTATTTCCTTGGAAAAAATTATATGACGAATACGGAATAGGAATGTGGTATAATGATGCTACAGTGCAGAGTTTCAAATCTCAAATTATTCCAGAAGAATTTAATGCAAAAATCAATGACATGGCTTTTGTGATGAAAGTACAGATTGCCCTAAAACAATTTGGTTATGGAATTACAGAAACAGGAGTTTGGGATGATGCTACTAAGAAGACTATTGAGGCTTTCCAATATCATTTTAGACCACAAAATTACGATGGAAAAATAGATATAGAAACGTGGACAATTTTACAAGCTCTCATTCAGAAATATCCCAATAAATAATTAAGAAATAAGAAATTAATGCAGACGAAATTAGTATTAAAAACTAAAAATTTTACAGATAAAAACGGATACACTTACCAACAAGTAGAAGGAGATGAAACGGGTGTAAGAATCTACAAACTAAACAATGGATTAACGGTTTATTTGGCTCAAAATGACGATGCTCCTAGAATCCAAACCTATATTCCAGTAAGAACGGGAAGCAATAATGATCCATCAGACAATACAGGATTGGCGCATTATTTAGAGCATATGATGTTCAAAGGAACGAGCAAATTAGGAACGCTGGATTGGGAAAAAGAAAAAGTATTATTAGACCAAATTTCTGATTTGTACGAACTGCACAAATCCGAGCAAAATCCAGAAAAAAAGAAGGAAATTTATAGAAAAATAGACGAAATTTCTCAAGAAGCTAGTCAATATGCTATTGCCAATGAATATGACAAAGTTATTTCTTCTTTGGGTGCTACTGGAACCAATGCTCACACTTGGTTAGACGAAACCGTTTATAAAAATAACATTCCAAATAATGAATTGGAAAAATGGCTCAAAATAGAAAAAGAGCGTTTTTCTGGTCTTGTTTTAAGGCTTTTTCATACTGAGTTAGAATCGGTTTACGAAGAATTTAATCGTGCACAAGACAATGATGTGAGGTTGGTAAATTATGCGCTTATGGAAGCTCTTTTCCCGAAACATCCTAATGGTCAACAAACCACTTTGGGAAAATCTGAGCATTTGAAAAATCCTTCTATGAAGGCTATTCATCAATATTTCAATGATTTTTATGTGCCTAATAATATGGCGATGGTTTTGGTGGGAGATTTAGATTTCGAAGAAACCATTCTTTTGGTCGATCAATATTTTGGAAAATTTGAGTACAAAGAACTTCCGAAGAAAGAAAAAATCATAGAAGAACCTCAAACTGAAATTGTAGAAAGAATTGTAAAAAGTCCTTCTGCGCCTAGATTAAACATCGCTTGGAGAACAGATTCTTATGGAACCAAAGAAGAGCATTTGGCGGAAATGATGGCTCAAATTCTCTCCAATTCTGGCGAAGCAGGTTTGCTAGATTTAAATATCAACCAAAAACATAAAGCACTCAGAAGTTATGCTTATGAATTGGGTTTTAAGCAATACGGATTGTTCTCGCTCATGATTGTTCCGAAGGAAAATCAGTCTCTAGAAGAGGCAGAACAACTGCTTTTGGCAGAGATAGAAAAAGTGAAAAATGGTGATTTCCCAGATTGGTTAATTCCTGCGATTATCAATGATATGAAATTGCAGAAAATCAGAAATCTGGAAACTGCAGATGGTTTAGCAACAGTACTTTACGGAATTTATATCAATGACAGAACTTGGGAAGAAGAACTTTCGGAAATTGAGAAATTTGAGAAAATTACCAAGCAAGAAGTGGTAGATTTTGCACAAAAATTCTTCCAAAAAAATTATGTGATCGTCAAAAAACTGCGTGGCGAAAACGAAAATCTTATTCGAGTAGAAAATCCGGGAATTACTCCTGTTAAAATCAATAGAGAAGCACAATCTGAGTTTTTGACCGAAATTCTTCACCAAAAATCTTCAGAAATTACTCCGAAATTCATTGATTACAAAAATATGATTGAGGAAACTCAAATTGGAGATAAAAAAATCAGTTTTGTAAAAAATAAATACAATCACATTGCGCAGTTGCATTTGATTTACAAAATAGGAACTGACCATGATAAAGAGCTTTTCTTAGCGGTGCAAGTTTTACAGTATTTGGGAACTTCTCGTTTTTCGGCGGATCAATTAAGTCAAGAGTTTTTTAAATTGGGAATCAGTAATGATTTCAAAACGTATGACGACCAAATGATTATTTCGCTTACTGGTTTTGAGGAAAATCTAATCAAAGGTTTTGAACTTTTAAAACATTGGATTACCGAAGTAAAACCTGATGATGAAGTCTATGAAAGCACGATAGAATTGATTTTAGAAAGCCGAAATGTCGCTAAAAAAGACAAGTCAAGAATCATGACGGCATTAAGTCATTATGCTAAATTTGGTGAAAATTCCAGATTCAGAGATGTGATTCCTGAAGAAAAATTAAGAGCAACGAAAGTAGAACATCTTACTGAAAAAGTGAAGAATTTGACCCAATTACCTTATGAAATTTTCTTCTACGGTAAAGATTTTGAGGGGTTCAAAGAAAAAATTCAGCCGTTGTTAGAAAAAGCAACACTCACCATTCCAAAGCCGAAAATTTATCAAGAACTGGAAACTCAAGGAAAAGTTTTCTTTACCAATTATGATATGGTACAAATGGAAATGAGTAAAATTGGTAGGGCTTCTCAACTGAATACCGAAAATTACGGAAAAATCAATGTTTTTAATGAATATTTTGGCAGAGGTTTGTCGTCTATTGTTTTTCAGGAGCTCAGAGAAAGCAAGAGTTTAGCGTATTCTGCGTATGTAAATTACTCTACTGCGACTTATTTGGATAGACATAATTACGTGGTAAGTTACATTGGCACACAAGCCAATAAATTGAATTTAGCAGTAGATGCGATGGCTGATTTAATGCAAGATTTGCCTCAAATTCCTACGCAATTTAATAATGCTAAAAATTCTGCGCTGAAACAAATTGCTTCTACCCGAATTACCAGAACCAACATTTTCTTTAATTTTTTAAATCTTAAAAAAATAGGAATAGATTATGATATTAGAGAAAAAATTTACAACGAAATAGAAAATCTACAGCTAGAAGATTTAACTCAATTTTACCATCAAGAAATAAAACCCATCTCTTATAATGTTGCGATAATGGGCAAAAAAGAAAATTTAGACCATTCTGCGATTGAAAACTTAGGAGATTTTCAAGAACTGAGTTTAGAAGAAATTTTTGGATATTAAAACTGAAAATATTATAAAATCAGGTAGTTATAGTGTAACAATTACAAAATTTAATAGACTTACCTTTGTATCACTCTACAGAGGTAAGAGTAAATTTCATCATTTGTGTTTGGCCTCAGAAGAAATTCTGAGGCTTTTTTTATGTTTAGATTATACAAAAAGAACGCACCTTTTGGCGCGTTCTTACTAAAATATTTATCGAAAATTATTTCACAATTTTCATTTCGTCTAATAACCATCTTGCTCCAGCAAATTTATCGATGATAAATAAAATGTACTTGGTCTGAACCATAATATTTCTGCTGAATCTAGGGTCAAAATTTATATCACTCATTGTACCTTCCCATTGTCTGTCAAAATTTAAACCGATAAGGTTTCCTTTTTTGTCAAGAGCTGGACTTCCTGAGTTTCCACCAGTGGTGTGGTTGGTTGCCGTAAATGCTAATGGAATTTTTCCTTCTGCATTTTTGTAATCGCCATAATCTTTGGTGTTGTACAACTGAATTAATTTTTGTGGAATATCAAATTCATAATCGCCCGGAACATATTTTTCCATTACACCATCTAAAGTGGTTTCATAGTGGTAAGAAATCGCATCTGCAGGATTAGAACCTTTCACTTTTCCGTAAGTCACTCTGAGTGTAGAATTGGCATCTGGGAAAAATTTTCTTTCGGTATCTGTAGCCATCATTTGCGCTAAATATTTCTTTTGCAAAGCGTCTATTTTGCTTTGTAAACCTACATATTGAGCATCTGCTTTAGTTACATAAGTTTCTCTCATTTTGGTTAAGGTCTGATAAATAGGGTCAGCTTTCAGAGTTTTTACCAATTCTGGAAGATTTGAGAAAACTTGGTCAATATTAGAATAAACGGTAGCTCCGTTTACCGAATTTCTTCCTGAAATCACAGAATTTCTGCTCCAGTTTTCAAGAACTTGAAGATTTTGGTTCACATCTTTGAATTGAGTAAAACCTTCTGGTAAAAATTCTGGTGCGGTTTTATTTGCATAAAGAGCCAAAAGTTTAGCGGTTACTTTAGCATCTAATTCTCCGTCATAATCTTTGTAGAATCCAGAAAGTCTGTTTTTAAAACCTTTTACAGCTTTATCATCTACTTTCCCCGCTTCATAATTTTGTACAAAAGCATAAAACTGATTTGCCAACGTTAATGTTTCAGCATTTCTCAGAATTTCGCTGTAATAAGCATTGTTTAAAGCATAAGGCGCTTGTTGATCATACAGTTTTTTAAATTCATCAAGAGACGTTTTAATTTCTGAATTTTTAGCCACTAAAGAACTTTCATAAGCTTGTTTTTTGGCAACAGCATTTGATTTTTTAAGACCTTTTGTTTCGCCAATCCATTTTTTCCAATAGTTGGCAACAGAAGCGTATTTAGAAGCATATTTAATTCTGGTAGCATCGTCTGCACGCATTTTTTCGTCTAGCGTTTTCAGTGCGATGTCTCTTACTTCAATTCTCGCAGGATTGGTATCTGTGATGATTTTTTCAATCGCTACGCTTGGCAAATATTCATTGGTTCTTCCAGGAAATCCGAAAACGAAAGTGAAATCATTTTCCTTAATGTCTTTTACAGAAATCGGTAAGAAATGTTTTGGCGTAAAAGGAATATTGTCTTTAGAATATTCCGCTGGTTTGTTGTTTTTGTCAGCATAAATTCTAAACATAGAAAAATCACCAGTATGTCTTGGCCAAACCCAGTTATCCGTATCAGAACCGAATTTACCAATGCTTTGTGGTGGTGCTCCTACTAATCTAATGTCTTTATAGGTTTCTACTACAAATGCATAATATTTATTTCCTGCAAACATAGGTCTTACAATAATACTTTGGTAAGATTCTATTTTTTGAGATTTCTTGTAAGCGTCTATATTTTCATTGATTTTTTTAGTCAATTCTGCTCCGCTTAATGAAGAAGTATTGCCTAAAATATCTTGAGTAATTTCTTTAATATCTGTAACGAAATCTACGGTAACACCAGGATTTGGCAATTCTTCGCCCATGTTTTTTGCCCAAAATCCATTGGTCAATAAATCATTTTCTACGGTAGAATGGCTTTGGATGTTATCATAACCGCAGTGATGATTGGTCAATAATAAACCTTTCGGTGAAATAATTTCTGCGGTACAACCTCCGTCAAACTGAACTACAGCGTCTTTAATACTCGGTTTTTCAGTATTCCAAATGTCTTGGGCTTTGATTTTCATTCCCAGAGATTTCATCTCTTTTTCATTAATTTCAGTAGGAATCCACATTCCACCGTATTGCTGACCAAAAAAAGCAGCAGCCTGAAATAATGTCGCTATAATAAACGTTTTCTTAAGCATTAATTCATATTTTTAAAATAAGTGCCTAAAATTAATCAAAAATATCATCATCTCACAATTTTGAAAGCATTTAACATAATTGTATAAAACATTTGGAGACGTGGCCATCTATCTTTGCCTTAACCAAATCACAAAATTTTTACAAAATGACTACACATCACACCGAAGATAGATTACAGCATTATGAATTTGACCAATATACAGTAACCACCAATTTTGCAACTTATGAAGATGCGGTAAATTATGCTAATGAACACCAAGGTGAATTGGTAGAAGTAGGTTTTACAGATGGTTCTGATAATCCTACACCCAATGATTCGGCGAAGTTGGTAGAAAGTAAAAAACCTTTTAAGGTAGAATTACCAGATCATCCCAATTATAGAGTGCTTTATTCTGATGCGGAAGGATTTCAAGAAATGGCAGACCAAATTCTTTTTGAAATGAAAAAAGCAGAAAATGACATGCTGCCAGAAGATATTTTGTCTGACCAAAATATTGCACCAGGAGATAGAATTATTATCACAGACGAAAGCGGTGTTAATACCGTAACGACTAGAGAAAGAATAAAGTTTTTAATGCGAGGAAATGTTTACGAACTTGCTGTAAAAACTAACCATACTTAAACAGACAAAATTACTTCATATTTTCAGTATTTGATTTTTAGACAGTAAGCCTTCATTTTTTGGAGGCTTTTTCTAATGAGAAATCGCTGCAGTTTCTACGGTTTCTATATTAATCATTTGAAGCTGAATATGTCTGTCATGAGCTTTATTTTTGAAATCTGAAATAATTTCTAAAACATCATGGTCTATAAAATGAACTTCTGAGCCGTCAATAGTTAATTGGGAATAAGCAGGAACTTTATCCAAAGCATTTTTAATCTTTACTTTATTGATGAAGGTTACATTGCTGTGAAGTTTCAATTTATATTGGTCAATCCCTTGAAAATGCGTTTTTTCTATGTCGTAATTTTCTTTGAAATTTTCTTTGATGATGTAATAAATAGAAATCAATAAACCAATAGAAACACCTATTAATAAGTCTGTTACAAGAATAATGATAATGGTGGCGATAAATGGTATAAACTGTTTTAAACCGAGTTTAAAGAGGTGTTTATAAATCTCCACTCTCGTAAGTCCAAAACCTGTAATAATCAAAATAGCAGATAAAGAAGCGTATGGAATCATGTTAATCAAAAACGGAATCAGCAATACAGAGAGTAATAAAAATATTCCATGCATGAAGGCTGAAACTTTAGTTTTTGCGCCAGCTTCTATATTTGCAGAACCTCTTACTACGACTGCGGTGATGGGAATTGCGCCTAAAAGTCCGCATAGAAAATTACCAATTCCTTGTGCAATCAATTCACGATTTACAGGGGTTATTCTGTTGTGACGGTCTAGTTTATCCATCGCTTCTATACAAAGCAAAGTTTCTAGTGTAGCCAAAATTCCTATGAGAATTCCATCTTTCCAGATTTCTTGATTGCTCAGAATTTTAGAAAATTCAGGAAATTTAATTTCTGCAAACATATTTTCTGGAATATTAACCAATTGATTAGATTTTAAAGCATAAGAAGAGCCGAAATAATTCATTAAAAAATTGATGAGAATCCCAAAAATAACCACCAAAAGTGGAGCAGGAATCTTATTGAATTTTTGAAACTGGGGTTTCTTCATCAAAATTAAAATAGCCAAAGAAATCACAGAAATAAATACGGCACCTCTTGTAATATGAGAATTAAATTCAACTAAGTTTCCTAAGAAATTTTTAGAAGTGAAGATTTGTACAAAACCACTCGTCCAAAAATCGGGTTGATTGTATCCTAAAGCCAATGGAATTTGTTTAGAAATCAAGATAATTCCTATAGCTGCCATCATTCCTTTAATCACAGAACTTGGGAAATAACTGGCAAAAACGCCCAGTTTTAAAACGCCTAATATTATTTGAAAAAGTCCAGCAATAATTACCGCCAATAAAAAGGTTTGAAAATCTCCTAGACTAATGATAGAAGCGGAAACCAAAGTTGTTAAACCAGCAGCAGGACCAGAAACCGCTAAATCTGAACCACTCAAAACTCCTACTACAATTCCACCGATAATTCCTGATAAAATACCCGAATAAAGTGGAGCTCCAGAAGCTAATGCAACACCCAAACACAAGGGAAGTGCCACCAAAAAAACCGTTAATCCAGAAGCAAAATCATGCTTTTTAAACATGAGCCAATAATACTTAAACGTTCTATCAATGTGCAATTCCATGAGGTAAATATTTGTACAAATTTAATACAAACTAGTGCAGGAATTTTATGATTATTGTCAAATGTTAATTCTATATAAAATCAAGAAAATATTATAAAATACTAAGTGCTTGATTAATCTAATTTTGTACTGTAAAATCATGCTTAGTTTTAATCACATACTGCAACTGTTCATTTTGGCGATACCTATTGCTTGTATTGCGTGGACAGTAACGCATGAAGAAATTTTCAAAGAACCGCGAGAATATTGTCAAAAAAGAGTAGAAAACGCAACTTCACTCTGGGAGAAAAAGTTTTTTTATCTCTTTACTTGTGAGTATTGTTTTAGTCATTATGTAACGATATTTTTCTTGTTGATCACAAATTTCACCTTGTTTTTTGAAGATTGGCGAGGATATCTCATTGCAGGATTTTCATTGGTTTGGATAGCCAATATTTACATGAGCTTATTTGGTTTACTGAGACAAAACCTAAAAGCCGAAAAAATAGAAGCAAAAATTAAAAATATTGAGTATAACGATTTAAAAAATTAAAAATTAAATGCACTACGGGAAAAAAATATTAGAGTTTATGGTAGGAAATTTCAAAATCTATACGGGTTTTGGAAACTACAAACAAGCAGAAGAGTTTGCCCAAAAAACCAATGGCGAACTCACAGAGATTGTATATCATGACGGAAAAATAGAGCCAGAATTTTCAGATAAAGCCAAATTAGTAGAAAAGAAAATGCCTTTCAATGTAGAACTTTCACAGGATTACACAGTTTTTTATTCTAATGATGAGTTTTTTGAAAAATACACTCCTGCCGAACATGAACAAAATTATGATTGTGAAAATCAAAACACACTTAATGCTCAAAACGTGATTATTTTTAATGGAGATTATCATAATTCTCCTTGTTTAAAAGAAAGATTAAAGAAACTTGCCAATTCTCATTTTTATGAATTAGCCGTTAAAGTTTCCATTTAAAAGCAAAAGCTCAAGAATTTTCTTGAGCTTTTTTATTTAACAAAAAATTTACTTAAGAACAATAAAAGTGAGTTTGTAAGAGTCTTTTCCATATTTATCTTGTTGATAGTTTTCTATTTTGACTATCCTGAGCCTACAAATTATATTTTTGTTTGAAGAAAATGCAGTTAGCAAATCTTTTCTAATTTTATAACGATATTTAATTTTTGCAACAGATATACTAGGAGGTTCATTGCACTCATCTCCATAATTGATTGTGAGAGAATTTTTTGGATAAAAGACGAATAATTTACTTTTACAAAATGGAAGATTCGATGTAGTATAAAAAGAAATGGTGTCGTTTTCTTTAAAAGATGCCGTGTTGTCTGTCCATAATTTATTATCAATCCCATATTCTGATACTTTTGCATCATGTTTTTTCTCTGTATCAATAATAATTTTTTTGAATTTATCATTCAAAGCCTTTTGTCCAAAGCCAAAATTGAACATAAATATTAGAACTAAAAATATTGTTGAGTTTTTCATTATCAATTCACTATTTTCAATTTTCAATTAAGTTAAGAAACTGTTGTTCATCTAAAATCGTAATCGTACCGATGTCTTGCGCTTTTTTGAGTTTGCTTCCTGCCTTTTCTCCCACAACCAAATAGTTGAGGTTTTTAGATACTGCCGATATATTTTTTCCGCCATGCTTTTCTACCATTTCTTCGGCTTGTTCACGCGTGAAAAGCGAAAGTTTCCCTGTGAAAAGAAAGGTTTTGCCTTCTAAAATATTAGAAACTTGTGTAACTTTATTGGAGATTTTAGAATATGACTTTATCTCTGTTTTTTTAAGTGTTGGTTGTACTTCAATATTTTGTTCCAAATGAATTAAATAATTAAATACTTTTCCACATACAAAAGCATCATCTAAAGCATTATGGTAATTTTTTTGCTCAATATTAAGATGATTTGCTATAGTTGAAAGCTTATAATTATCTAATTTTATTTTTGACTTTGTTAATCTTAATGTGCAAAAAATATTAAAATTAGGTATTTCTATATTGTAATATTTTAAAGTTTTTTCTAATACAGATATATCGGTAGAAGTATTATGAGCTACAATATTTTTGTTTTCAAAATAGTGTTTTATTTCCTCCAGAACTTCATCGAACAGCGATGCATCCTGCATTGGGTTGGACGCATACAACTGGGTCATGCTCATGCTGGAATGTTTGAACTGCCATTTGAGGAATACAAGCGAGGAGCGCCCCATGCGCGACTCCACAATGTTGCGCGCGTAAGTTCTACGGCATTGGTGCGGTGCCAACTGCCAGTCCGTTCCGGCAGCCATGGCCAATCGTCGGAATGAGACCTTTGATCCACCATTGGATAGCGCATCAACGTGGTATCCAGCCGATTCACTCTGACCAGACATGCTGGTGCATAGAAAAAGCTTTCTGACGTCTCGCTTTGCCTTCGCCAATCGCAGCATCCGATTCGTCAAATCCTGAGGTGTTGGATTGCACTCCAGTTCCGCAACTTCAAGAGCCAGCTTTTCTTGAAGCGGCTTTGCATAGCGGTTCATCAGATCCAAGACTTTGACTGTGAGTTCGGGGATCAAGAATTCGACCTTGCCTTTTCCTGTCTTATGCTCGGTGGTAGCGACCCAGTGGAATTGAACGCCGTCTCGCACTTCGCTGCGCCATGACCCAGACTCGACCCCAATCGCCTCCTCATTGCGCATGCCACTGGTTATCGACAGGACGTAAAGTGCAGCATCCCGAATGCGGATCAACGCAGGATTTCTAAACCCCAACCTCCCGGCATCGCGCTCTCTTATCGTGACTGGGGAAAC
>OGVG01000086.1_pt1 | contig 11574 bp, 7 predicted proteins | sample 1575691 | NCBI WGS metagenome assembly OGVG01 (sample SAMN07581545, study PRJEB24739) | freshwater metagenome | reverse complement strand
GTTTCCCAGTCACGATAGCGGATTGACAATTTGAACAATTCTGTAAAAAATAATCTTAAAAATTTAAAAATTTTTTTTAAAAACAGTGTGCATTTTCAATTCGGATTTTATGTATATTTGATTCTGTTCAAAGTGGTTATGCAGCAATCATCAATTTATTTTTAAATTTTAGAGCATAATCATTTTACCGGAAAATTAAAAAATACAATTAAAGATTCTTCGATTTTTGCCTGATGCAGTCGCGCTCATAAAACTTCGGAGGATAGAAACTAATAACACGAATATGAAAATAAATTCTACTCTTTCTTCTGCCCCAGAATCATCTTTTAATCTGTTGAAAAATCGGTTCACGATGATTTGTAGATGTATGATTTTCTTTAGTTTGACTTTTGGTTTTGCTTCCGGTTTGAAGGCGCAAAACTTGTCTGAAGTCATCAGCAATTTAAAATCTGAACTCAGTAAAAATCCCGACGATAAAAAACGGGCGTCCATTTACTCCGATCTCACTTGGTATTACGCCAGTGTTTCGGTGGATTCTGCGCTTAGTTACGGGAAAAAAGCGATTTCGGCAACGGAAAAACTTCAAGATTCTGTTATGTTGGCGCAGGTTTACAGTGATTTGGGAGCGGTTCATTTTAGGAATAATGATTTCAAAAATTCGGAAAAAAATTATCTGAAATCCTATCAAATCCGCAAAAGACAAAAGAACGCCGCGGGAATTGCTAAGCTCAATAATAATTTGGCTTCGGTATATCAAAGTAGTTTTCAGTACAACAAAGCGATGAAAATGTATTTGGAAGCTTTGAAATATTTTGATGCCAAAGGAGATGTGCGAAATTCCAACATCACCAAGGCAAATATCGGACTGTTGTTTGTGGATTTAAAAGACAATCGCAATGCGATAAAATACATCACAGAAGCGATCAGCTATTTTGAATCGCAGGAAAGAAGCGTGGAAATAGAGAATAAACTCTGCGAAAATTACCTCAACTTGGGAAAGGCATTTCAGATGCAGAAAAATTATTCCGAAGCGGAAAAACAGTATCAAAAGAGTGCAGCAATTTGTAATAAAATCGGGAATAAACAGGGAATCTCTTTTGCCAACAGAAATTTGGGAAACCTGTATATACTTCAACGAAAAGATTCTTTGGCCCAACTAAATCTGCAGGTTTCACAGGAAGTTCGTGAAGAATTCAATTCTAAAATTGATCAGGAAAGCAACAGCATTGATGTGGCGCAAAGCTTAATTGTTAAAGGCAAATACCAAGATGCTAAACGAATGCTTTTGAACATTTTGCCGACTTTTGAAAAAGAAAAATCTAAAGAAAATCAGCTTTCTACCTACAAACTGCTTACAAATGTTTATCATAATACCGCGCAGCCGGACAGTGCAGAATATTATTTTGAAAAATATATCGCATTAGATAATGAATTGGTGAATACCAATGTGATTTCCAATACAACAGAACTCGAAAAAAAAGTACCAGACCTTGAAGAAAGATTCCGAAATTCTTCAGCAAAAATCTAAAATATTTAAGAGAAATGTTGCAATTTCTTCGTTGGCCGCTTTGCTTCTTTTCGGTTTTGTTTTTTACAGAAACCGTCAACATCGCCAGAAAGTGGAACATCAAAAAGCCATTCTCCATCAACAAGATTTGGCCACAAAAGCGGTAATTACAGCCGAGGACAACGAGCGGAAAAGGATGGCAACACACCTGCACGACGGAGTGGGGCAGCTTTTAATGGCGGCTAATATGAATGTGAGTGTCTTGAATGAATACAAAGACAATCCTGAAAATTTTAAAAATATTATTCAAAAAATATCGAATATTTTGTCGGATGCTATTGCGGATGTTCGTACGCTTTCTCATCAGATGATGCCGAATATGTTGATTAAAAATTCTTTGGCGAATGCCTTGAGAGACCTCATCGAGAAAACATCTACGCCGAAACTCGCCGTTAATCTTCAAATTGAAGGCCTCGAGAAGGAAGTCGATCAAAATATTCAGGTGACGCTCTACAGGATTATTCAAGAATGCATCAACAATACCGTTAAACATTCGGGTGCCGATAAAATCGATATTTCTGTGATACAGTCTGATAAAAAAATTACCACAGAGATTAAAGATAATGGCAAAGGTTTCAATCCTTTAAAAATTACGGAAAATAAAGATGGAATAGGCCTGCAAAATATGAAAGCTCGGATTGAAATGCTGAAAGGAAAAATGCGAATTGACAGCGCTGCAAATCGCGGTACACAAGTTTTTATAGAAATACCAATCGTCTAATTATTTTTCCTATGAAAATTGCCATAGTTGATGATCATCAGATTATAATTGATGGAATCGAAATGCTTCTCGGTTTGGAGAAAAATATTGCGATTCTGAAAACCTATACCGATGCCTGTGATTTTTTGCAGGATATGAGAGAAGGAAAGATCAATCCGGATTTATTGTTGATGGATTTAATGATGCCCACGATGAACGGATTCGAATGTGCCAAAATACTGAAACAAGAGTTCCCCCATCTTAAGATCATTATTCTATCGATGAACTGTGATCCGAAAGTAGTTTATGAACTGGTTGAAAAAATAAAAATTGAAGGTTATCTTTCCAAAAATGTCAACAGACAGAGTCTGGTGCGGGCGTTGCAGGAGGTACAGTTGGGATACATTCACCTTAGCGAAGAAGCAGAAATGGCTTTGAACCAATTTAAGCGAAAAATCATCGATTATCCCCAAATCATATTGACGGCCCGCGAAAAACAAATCGTGAAATTGATGATCGACGGACTTACCAATAAAGAGATTTCTAATGTATTATTTATCAGCGAAAGTACTGTAGAAACCCACCGAAAAAATATCTATCGAAAAACAGAAACCCATTCTCTTCCTAAGTTAATTCAAGCGGTTGCCAATCTCAATTTATTAGCAGATTAATCTTCGATATACTCAAAAATACCCTTTAGAGGGTAGATCGTCATCTGGATTTTGAGATATTTTTATCTCGTAAAAAAAATCACAGACTATGACAACAAAAATTATTTTCAGTACGGCCGCCCTACTTTTCGGCGTTGCCACCTTTGCACAACAATCCACTTTTGATATCCTGGAAAAGGATTATGAAATCTCCAGAAAAGCAAAAAAAGGCTATCTCGGTGGAGTAGAACCCAGCGGAAATGGAGGTTTTGAAATGGTGTATTTCCTGCCTTCAAGCAAAAGAAAAGTTAAGATTGAAACCTACACTTTCGACAAAGATGCCAATCTTGTCAACTCCCTAAAAGACGAATGGGATGTAGAAAAAGTGAAGAAAAAATGGAAATTTTTCAATTTTAAAGGAGACGAATATATCACTACCGCAGCTTCGGTGAGTACCAATCTTACCGGGAAAATGATGTTTAAAAAACGCGAAATCAAAGCGAAATACAACTGGCTTGCCGGAGATTATGTGAAGCGAATAAAACTCCTCGACAAACAAAAACTCACCAGTGAAAACGGGGAAGAATATCTCTTCAGCGGTGCGTATGAAGTAGAAAGAGACAGTACGATTTATGCACTCGCTTATCCTTATGCTAAAGGTGCTTCCCTGAATAATCTCGATTTAGTAAAGATTTCAAACAGCGGAGAATCCAAAAAAATAGCTTCTATTGCAACTCCAACTCCTTTGAAACCCATTTTTTCCAAACCATTAATGGACGACAACAGCCGAGACGTTTCCAATGACGATTTCCCAAGAGATTGGATTGTGGTTTTAGCGCCTACAAAAGCTTACGGAAAAAGCAATGCCGGAACTCCAAACCAACTGACCTATCTTAGGATTTCACCTGAAGGCGCCGTGAAGGAACAGTTTAATTTCTCTGCACCATCGGCAGGTTTCCGTATTCTTAATGCCTACAATAAAGGAAATGAAGTGATCCTGTATGGTTTAGGAATTAAAAAAGAAGGAAAATACGCAGACGAAATCTTAGGAACTACTGTGTCGCCATCAAGTATGGATGATGAGGAACAAGCCGCCGCTAAATCTACTGGAGGAATGCTCGGAGGAATCGGGAAAATGGCGAATATGGTTTCCGGAAAAGACGATATGGCTCCGTCACAGCAATCACTGGACAATGCCCTGGACGAAAAAAAATATGATGACTTTATCAATGCAAAAGTTTCTGGGGGAAATGTTTCTTTCATTAAAGCGACACCTATGGCTGAACTTAATCAAAAAGCAGTTGCCGGACCGGACATGAAAAAAGCTTTGGAATTTGACGGTAAAAAGTTTGTTACCAATAATTTCCAAATCTTGAAAGATGGCTCGATGATGCTTAGCGTACAGGATTATAAACCAAATGGTGGCGGAATAGGAGGCAACAAACTTTTAGGTGCATTAACAGGTGTAAGTACAAGTAGAAGTGGAGGATATGACAGAGTTTATAAAGGCATGTATTTGTTGCATTTTTCTCCGGACGGGAATTTGGTAAGAAACTACACTGTGCAGCTCGATCAGAAAAATAAGAAAGGTTTTTTCAATAATTCACCGATGACCGCAGATAATTTTCCTGCTGTTGGATATCTAATCGAAAGCAAAGACGGAAAATCTGTGAACTGGATCATGGAAATGGTAAAGGCCATAGATAAAGACACAAGTTTTAGTTCAATGACCAATTTTTTCACAGGAACCACCACCAATACCACTACCACTACCTACTCACCATTCTATAGCATTGAATATGGTAAGATTGATCTTTCAACCGGAAAATCTTCAGAATTTAGAACGTTGGGTGACTTAGAGAAAAAGAAATATTACCTCTACGATAAGCATAACCGCATACAGATTGGAGATTATATTTATTTCTTCAGCGAAACTCCAAATGGCGACCGACTTTTGGTTTCCAGAATGGATGTGAACCAATAAAAATCTGTGATTCCGTGCCTGCGTAGCTTCGGTTTCCGGGTGCGGTTTTCTTTTAACCAAATTAAAATTTTATAGTATGAAAAATCTGTTTTTTTATTTCAGAACCTTGATGGTTTTAGCGGTTCTATTCATTTCCTGTGAAAGAAACGAAGATGATGGAACAAACACCGCAACTTCCTCAACTGCAGGATTTACGTGGAAGGAAGACTACCAAACTGCGCCTGAACAAAAAGCTTCGTCCGCCTATTTTCAGGGAAGTTCCATTTTCGCACTTAATGCTTCTAATGCTACTGTGTTCGAAATTAATCTGATGAAAAGTTCCGCGGTAGGAACCTATACTTTCGACGGTGATTATATCAAAGGTACAGCTTTGGTTTACGTCACTAAAAATTTCAACGCTACTGGTGGAACCATCACCATAACTGAAAAAACGGATTCCAAAGTCTCAGGAAAATTCGAAGCTACCGGAACAGGAAACGGAATTACAAAAGTTTACGGAACGTTCACAGGTATTCCGGTGAAATAATCAGTATTAAAGACTTAGCCAAAGTTTTTGAGCTTTGGCTAAGTTTCATTATCAAATAAAAAACAGCTACAATGAAAAATTTCTATTTTTTGGCAATATTCTTTATCTCCGTATTTGGAAATGCCCAGATTACAAAAGTATTAGAATTTAATGACAGTAAACTCCTTCCCCAATATATGGAAAAACATAGGTTGAAGGTTTGGAAAAACATGGTATTCTATCAAGGAAAAGGGATCCCGGTATCTTCACCTTATCAATACCGTACGTGCAATCTTGTAGTTTCCGACGGAACTGCGGAAGGCACTAAAATTTTGAAAGATTTATCTCCAAGCACTGAGTACGACGCTAAAATCGTTCAATGGGCTGCAACCGACAGCTATCTTTATTTCACCTGCAAAACAAATTACGGAAAATACCAGTTATGGAGAACAGACGGTACTTCGGAAAATACCTTGAAACTCGATGAATCTTTTAGGACAGGTTTTACAGAACCTAATATGAATTATTTGGGAATTGGAGGCACTACTAGTGAAGAGTTTATTACAAGTATTCAAAATTCTTCTTACAATTATCCTGATAATTTTGACAATCAATTTGTTACAATCGGAAACAAACTCTTTTATACAAAATTCGACAATACTACCCAGGAATTTTCCATGTACGAAACAGAGGGCACTGTTGAGTCGATTAAAAAAATTCCCGGAGACTACAGCTACAAGCAGTCTCTTCCCAATACTTATCTTGTTTATAATAACAAGCTTTATTTTGGAGGAAGTTATTATACTGTCAACCAATATAGTGGAGTAAAAAGTAGGTACGATGCGTCTTTTGTGTACGATGGTGTTTCCACAAAACAGGTATTTTATTCTAATGGGAAATTTGATCCTTCTTTCAAACGATTTAGTGCTTTTTTTAACGGTAAGATTTATTTTGATGCCGGTAATTTCAATATATATTCTACCACAGATTTTGGCAACAACAAAAAACTAGTTTACACAGCACCTTGCACTATGGGTTTCCCGGGACCACCTGATTCCAAGAAAACGTTTCAGTTCCGAAAAACTGCAAATTATATGTTTATGTTTGGCAATAATGGCTGCGACGAATATTTATACATTATTGATAAAAATGATGCGGTGAGAAAAGTACTACTTCCTCCCAACAGTAAGCTAAAGGAAATAATAACTGGTGAAAACATCTCATATATTCATACGGAAACATTGATGAATAGTGCATATTCTTACAATATTACGGCGATTAATGAAGATGCTTCTTTAATTAATTCTGTTACGGTGAATTACCCCTTTTTTTGGGGGCACACCTTAAATGGAATTCTTTATTATGCTGATTTGCCTGAAAAATTGAACAGTCCAACATTGAACGGACTCAATATTGAATTATGGCGTACCAATGGTTCTAGCAATTATATGGCTTATGAAATAAATAGAGGCCAACAGCAACTTCCGCAAAATAATTTTGTAAATATGCCATCTCAACCGAGGAACTTTTTTAAGCTTCAGAACAAAATCTATTTTATTGCCACCAATGAGGGCAAAGAAAATCTGTATTCTTTAAATGAAGATTTTACTTTCAACAATGGCACATCAAACAATCAATGGAATGAAGGTGATAACTGGGCAGGGCAGATCGTTCCTTTTGAAAGCGATGTCGCGTTAATTCCGACAGGAAAAACACCGGAAATTAATGGCAATGCATCAGTGAAAAATATAAGCGTAAGTTCGCCGTTGAACCTTTCTGCAGGAACCCTGAACGTTACAGGGAACTTAGATCTTGGAGCAAAAATCACTTTAAACGGGAATAATTTAAACTTAAAAGGCCCTTCTTCCCAAATAACGAATGGAAATTCTACCAATTACATCGTGACCAACGGAACCGGCACCGTAAATGTTGAAAATCTAAATGCTGAGAGAGGAATCGTAAACTTACCAATCGGAACGGCCACGAATTACAATCCTGTTTCCATCGCAAACACCGGAACTTCCGATACCTTTTCAGCGAGAGTTTCGGATGGAATTTCCAACACTACGAACGGCGCGGTAAACGCAACCTGGGACATTTCTGAAGCTACAGCGGGAGGAAGCAACGTGAATCTGACTTTAGGATGGAATGCATCTCAACAAAACGGAAGTTTTGATGCTTCAACCGCGAAAGTCGGGCATTATCTTAACGGTAACTGGACTGAGGAAAATTCGGGGGCGGTTTCAAATAATTCTATCACAGCCACAGGAATTTCTTCTTTCTCACCATTTGCCGTGATGAATTTTGGCGCACTTGCCACTTCGGATTTTTCAAAATCAAAAGTTTTAATTTACCCTAATCCTTTTAATGAAAACCTAAATATTTCAACAGAAAATGGTGGGGTAGTGCACTTCTACGATTTGAGCGGAAAACTCGTTTCAATATCAGTTTTGATGAAAGGAGCAAATTCTTTGAACAAATCTTCGCTTGCGAAAGGCGTTTACATTTATCAAATAAAAAACACAAGTGGGGAAGTAGTTTCATCTGGGAAAGTGATTAAGAAATAATTTTAAAAATTAACATAATGAAAAATATATTAAAAACAATATTTCTTTTTTCTTTTACCACGATTTTGGCACAAGTTAGTGTTGTAAAAGAATCTCCTTATTCCAGTAATTATCTAGGTGTTCCAATTTATCCAAAAGAAAATGTTAATTATAGAGCTTTTCTTGGTGAGTATAATGTGTGGAATAATAAGGCTTTTTATATTGCAGACTACTATTTTCAACCGTGTAAAAGCGGATGCAATACATTGAATTTAGTAATGACGGACGGTACTGAAAATGGTACTGTTGTTTTAAAAAATTTAATAAGTAGCACAGTTTCAAACCCAATTGCAATTCAGTTTAAACCAGCTGGAAATTATATATATTTTACAATTCAGTATACGGATAGTGCAAGTAATATATTTTTAGAACTATGGAGAACAGATGGAACCGCAGCTGGAACCTTTAGAGTAGATCAAGTCCAGAATCCCGTAAGTCCACAAAAAAGATTTTTCAGTATAGAAATTGGAGGTGATGAATATAATGGAAATAGAGGACCAATATATAAAACTGATTCCCATATCGGTAACACATTTTATTATTTAAAATATTCTACAGTTCAAAGTAAATGGGAAATCTGGAAAACTGATGGTTCACAAAGTCAAGCTGTTACAAACAGTCCATTAATAGATTTAGTTAATGCTACGGGTTATCTTACCTCATATAATAATAAACTTTATTTATTAGATAAAAATTACAACTTAGTTTCTTATGACGGCAGTGTTTTTTCCAATGTTATTCCATTTACTATTGGTGATACCGGTGGTGGAGGGCAAGGTGTGGTCACAAGAGTTTATCAAATTGGAACTATTTTTAAAGATAAACTTTATATAGGTGCCAGAATAAATAATATTAGTGGAATTTTTAGTTTAGATAATCAAAATATTTCACAATTTATTTTTAAAAAAGACGCCTCATCAATTGGTTTTGATTTTATGAAAACCAAAGATCATCTTGTTTTCGTGAGTAGTGGAGCTACATCAGAAGTTATATTAACAAACGGAATTCCCGGAAACTCAAATAGAATATTTTATCAACCCAATACAACAACCATCATTAAACAAATGTTTACCGATAATGATAATATATTTTTCATCACAAGACCTTATGATACAAGTCAAATGATGAATGGTAAAATCTACAGAGCAAATTCTGATGGTTCAAACCTAACTTCAGTAAACTGTAATTTAGAGTATGCATTAGATAGGTATGAAAATTATAAAATTTATAAAAATACATTATGGTTTGATTATAATTTACCAACAGCTCCTATTACAGAAGGAAAAGAGCTTTGGAGAACAGATGGCGTTACCTTATCACAGGCTTTTGATCAAATTAAAACGATTAACTTTGGATACAATGGAAGTTTAGATGCAAAATATTTTTTCAGATTAAATGATGATTTATTTTTCTTTGGTTATAAGGACAATTTTTCTACAGCCCTTTATAAATTCAAAGGTGATTTTACATTTAACAATAGTGTGGACAATTCTTGGAACAATCCTAATAACTGGAACTCTACACTAACACCTTTAACACAGAATGACGCAATAATTCCAGTAAATGTTACACCTCAGATTAATTCGGATGTGTTTGCTAAAAACTTATTCGTTTCTTCACCACTCAATATTTCCGCAGGAAACCTCAATGTTTCAGGAAATTTAAACCTCGGAGCAAAAATCACTTTAAACGGGAATAATTTAAACCTAAAAGGCAATTCCTCCCAAATAACGAATGGAAATTCTACCAATTACATCGTCACCAACGGAACCGGCACCGTAAATGTTGAAAATCTAAATGCTGAGAGAGGAACTGTAAACTTACCAATCGGAACGGCCACGAATTACAATCCAGTTTCCATCGCAAATACCGGAACTTCCGATACTTTTTCAGCAAGAGTTTCCGAGGGAATTGCAAACACTACGAATGGCGCGGTAAATGCCACCTGGGACATTTCTGAAGCTACAGCGGGAGGAAGCAACGTGAATCTGACTTTAGGATGGAATGCATCTCAACAAAACGGAAGTTTTGATGCTTCAACCGCAAAAGTCGGGCATTATCTTAACGGGAACTGGACTGAGGAAAATTCGGGGGCGGTTTCAAATAATTCTATCACAGCCACAGGAATTTCTTCTTTCTCACCATTTGCCGTGATGAATTTTGGCGCACTTGCCACTTCGGATTTTTCAAAATCAAAAGTTTTAATTTATCCTAATCCTTTTAATGAAAACCTAAATATTTCAACAGAAAATGGTGGGGTAGTGCACTTCTACGATTTGAGCGGAAAACTCGTTTCAACATCAATTTTGATGAAAGGAACGAATTCTTTGAACAAATCTTCGCTTTCGAAAGGTGTTTACATTTATCAAATAAGAAATACGATTGGAGAAATTCTTTCTTCAGGGAAAGTGATTAAAAAATAAATTCCATTTCGATGGATTCTAACAAAAAAAATCCAGTTGAGCAGATCAACTGGATTTTCGTTTATTAATATTTGCAATAAATACTTTTACGAGGAAAGGGTAATGTTTAAAAACCGTCCGAAGTTTCAGTTTATCAACACTTTCATTATTTGACTACCAGCGATCAACCGAAGTTAATTATCGGTCAGCTATTGATAGAACCTTTATAATACTATTTTTTATGATAATCTCCGGCTAAACTTGCACCGCCGCCACAAAAGTAATTTAATGCGAATCTATCTTCAAATTTCGAAGTAAATACTTCAGCTGTTTTATCCTTAAATAAAATCGTCATCGTCCCTTTTAAATCTTTATTGATGGTTTTTAAATCAACATCAATTTGATTATTCACTAACTTTCCTTTGCCCTCAAACGTACATCCTTTTACAGCACCGGTAAAAGAAATTTTCACTGAATAAATACTGTCATTTTCAGATTTCAATTCCAGAATTTGGTTGTATCCTTTTCCACTGGTGTTGGTGTTATAGGTACCGTTCAATTGAGCGGGCGTGAATGCTTTTACTTGTTTAAAAATATAATTTTTGGCTAATTCTCCGCTTACTTCTTTCTTATCAGCATCCAATCTTACCAAGGTTTTATTTGGTTTTACCAGATAATATTCTGTTGGCGAATTTGGGATGGATACTTCAATAATATCATCATTCTTTGTCCAGGTACCATACTCGTTTTCAGAAGTACCGTCGCTGTCTAAATACGATGTACTTTTAACCGCTTTGTTGTCTTTTTGAAAGGTAATATAGGTTTCAATTCCAATACAATCTGCGCAAGGCAATGTTGCCGTATAGATTCCTGTTGAAAAATCAATATTTTGCTGTGCTTCTGTTTTTGTCTGCTCTTTATTTCCAACGTCTGGGGTTGATTTACTGTCGTTGCAAGAAACAATAATGGTGGTTATTGCTGTTAAGGTTAAGAATTTAAATGTGTTCATTATATTTTTTTTATTGAGTTTAATTCAATACTGTCCTAAATAAAAATTATTAAAAATAGAAACAGCCTAAATACCTATTTTACATTTAGCTTTACATTTAATTTCAAAAAAGAACCCCTTGATAATAGTTTTTGGGGGTTTCAGGCGGTTG
>OGVG01000085.1_pt1 | contig 11685 bp, 8 predicted proteins | sample 1575691 | NCBI WGS metagenome assembly OGVG01 (sample SAMN07581545, study PRJEB24739) | freshwater metagenome | reverse complement strand
GTTTCCCAGTCACGATAGCCCTCCTCTTACTCCTACACATTCTATTTTATGGTAGTTGGCAGTTCTTACCACTGCTCTAATTGCTGCATTCATTCCCGGTGCATCTCCACCCGAAGTAAGCACCGCGATTTTTTTCAAACTTGCGTTACCCATAGTATTTTAATTTGACATGCAAATTTACAAAATAATACAAAACGAGCTACCATGTTTTTGGTCATATTTGATTTTTTGGCTATTAATAAAATATTGCTATTTTTGCTGGAATGAACAAAAAATTACATTCAAACAGAAGATTTCTGGCATCACTTTTTGCAAGTGTATATCTGTTTGCTGTAGTGTTTTCGGGCTTTTTCCATACCCATACCAATAATTTCAAAGAAGATTTACTGTCTTTTAGCAAGAAACCCGTTTCTGAAAAAATTGTAAATTTTGGTGGGGTAGATGATTGTTTCTCTTCACACTTTTTTAATGCTGGGATAGGGATTTTAGATGCCGAGGCAAATTTTCTGTTCATTATTTCTAAAAAATTTACGCTTAAAAATTTCCAATATCACTTTACTGTACCTACAGAAAAAGTAGTATTCTTCTCATTACGGGCGCCACCAGTTTTCATTTAGAATTTTTTACGACTTGCGATGCTATTTTTAGAAGTTCGCAAATTCCTTTATTATTTCAATTTTAACAAAAATTAATCTAAATGTTAATCAAAAAAATATATTTTTTTGTTGCAATGTTTCTTGCAACACAGTTGGTAATGGCTCAATATAAATTAAGTGGAAGAATCACTGATTTTGATACTCAGGAGCCTGTAAAAAATGCTTCGGTTTATCTGGTAGACCTTAAAAAAAGTACTGTTTCAGACCAAAATGGCAATTACACTTTCCAAAACTTAAAATCTGGAAAATATTTCGTAGAAATTACAAGTGATAACTTTACTTCATTATTGGTTTCCGTAGAAGTGTATCAAGACGCTATTTCTAATTTTACCCTTCAAAAATCCGCCAAAGAAATAGATGAGGTGGTGGTAACTGCAGTAACCAGAGCTTCGGAACTGAAAAAGATTTCAGTAGTCATTAAATCTGTAGATAAAAATATCATCAACCAAAACGCTTCCACTAATTTAATTGATGGATTGAAAAATATTCCTGGAGTGAATCAAATTACTTCTGGAGCGGCGATTTCTAAACCTGTAATCAGAGGTTTAGGTTACAATAGAGTAATTACATTGGTAGATGGAATCAAGCAAGAAGGTCAACAATGGGGTGGCGAACACGGAATAGAAATCGATGAATTTTCTGTGGGGAAAGTAGAAATTGTAAAAGGGCCAGGAAGTTTAATGTACGGTTCAGACGGAATTGCGGGCGTACTGAATTTTATTTCTCCAAAAGTAGCTGCAAATGGTAAAATCGAAAATCAATTGATTACCAACTATCAAACGAATAACAACTTAATTGCGACTTCTTTTTCGAATAAAGGAAACAAAAACGGTTTCGTTTGGGAAGGAAGATTGACCAACAAATTGGCTGGAAACTACGAAAATAAATATGACGGAAAAGTTTTGAACTCTGGTTTCAAAGAATTTGACGGCAACTTAATGTTAGGAATCAATAAAAATTGGGGACATTCTTATTTCAACGTAAGTTCTTATAACACTACTTTGAATATTGTGGAAGGAGAAAGAAATGCTGATGGAAAATTCACGTTTATCAATAGCAATGGAGACGATGTTACTGCAACAGATGAAGATTACAAAGGATATAAAATAGGATTTCCACATCAAGAAATCAATCACTTGAGATTGACTTCTAACAATTATTTCTTATTGAAAAACGGAACCATCAATGCTGATTTTGCTTTCCAAAACAATAAAAGAAAAGAATTTGCAGACGCAACTAACCCTGATGAAAAAGAATTGTTCTTTGATTTAAATACCTTCAACTATAACGTAAGATATAACTTGAAAGAAAACAATAATTGGGAAACTTCTTTCGGAATTGGTGGGATGCAACAATCGAATACCAACAAAGGAGTAGAAGCGCTTATTCCTGATTATCAATTTTTCGATGCAGGAGCGTTTGTATTCACACAAAAAACTTTTAACAAAAATCTGACTTTAGCGGGAGGATTGAGATTTGACAATAGAAATGTAGATGCTCAAGAAATGCTGGAAGATACCGATGTGAAATTTGCGAAATTTAATAAAAATTACAGCGGAATTTCTGGAAGTTTAGGTTTGTCTTATCAATTAGACAAGCAATCTACTTTAAAATTAAATCTTTCTAGAGGTTTCAGAGCACCGAATATTGCAGAACTTTCTTCTAACGGAATTCACGAAGGAACTTTCAGATATGAAATTGGTGATATTAACCTGAAATCCGAAATCAGTCACCAAATTGATGCGGCTTATTTCTTAAATTCAGACCACATCAGTTTTGAATTTACGCCGTTTGTCAACTTCATTTCTAATTATATTTATACCGAAAAAATGCAAGATGCAAACGGAAATGATGTGATTATTGACCCAAATGATCCAGTTCCTGCATTTAAATTTACTCAAGGAAACGCTCAGCTTTTCGGTGGTGAGGTTTTCCTAGATTTTCACCCGCATCCATTTGATTGGTTGCATGTAGAAAATTCATTTTCTTATGTAAGAGCTACGCAGAATAATCGTCCAGAAAACGAAAAATTCTTGCCATTTATTCCTGCGCCAAAATATCGTGGAGAAATTAAAACCAATTTCGAAAAGGTGAATAATACTTTTTCTGATTTTTATGCTAAATTTTCGGTAGACCATTATTTCAAGCAAAATAATATTTATAGCGCTTTTGATACGGAAACTGCTACTCCTGGTTACACGCTTTTGAGTGTAGGAATTGGCGCAGACATTAAGGCATTTGGCAAAAAAGACTTTTTCAATGTTTTCATTAGCGGAGAAAATTTAACAGATGTAGCGTACCAGAACCATTTGAGCAGATTAAAATATGCTCCTGAAAACCCAGCAACAGGCAGAATAGGTGTTTACAATATGGGCAGAAATTTCAGTGTGAAACTGATGATGAATTTCTAAAAATCTAAGAAAATTACCTTCTTGAGATGATAAAATTCACGGTAAAGCGAATGGACTTTTTATAAGGAAAATTTACCTATAAAAAATGCTTTCTGTTTTCATAAAAAAACACTATTTTTGCAACTCAAAATTTTTAACAAGATGAATGTTACAAGAACCAATCATGACGAAGTAAGTGCTTTGCTTACAGTAACTTTAAATAAATCTGATTACAAAGATAAAGTTGAAAAACAACTGATCAATTATGCTAAAAATGCTACTGTTCCTGGTTTTAGAAAAGGAAAAGTTCCATTGAGCATGGTGAGAAAACAATTTGAAGCAGGTATTGCTTTTGAAGAAATTAATAAACAAATTTCTGAAGCGTTAAACAACTATGTAAACGAAAACAATTTAAGATTAGTTGGTCAGCCAGTTCCAGTTCCTATGAACGAACTAGATTACAATGCAGAAGAAGTTTCTGTAGGTTTCGAAGTTGGTTTTGAGCCAGATTTTACTATTGATTTATCTTCTTACGAAGCTCCTCACTACAAAGTAGAAGCTACTGATAAAGAAATCAACCAAAGCATCGAAAACATGCAAAAAAGATTTGCTGATAAAGATGCCCAAGATAAAGCGACTAAAGATTCTTATGTAGCACTTTCTATCGCACAAGTAGTAGAAGCTGATGCAGAAGGAGAGCACAATCATCCACCGAAAAATGTAGTAGTTTCTGCTGAGCAAAAAGAAGCATTCGGTTTGGTAAAATCTCACAAAGTAGGTGATGTAGTGAAGTTGACTAAAACTCAGTTAACGGAAAACGAAACTTTGGCTAAAGATTTAAATTACAACGAGCATGAACTAGGTCACATTCATCACGAAGATTTAGAAGCTACGGTTACAGAAATCTATAAATTAAACTTAGCACCTCTAGATCAAGAATTATTTGATAAAGTGTATGGTGAAGGAAATATTAATTCTGAAGAAGAATTAAAAGCAAGAGTAAAAACTGAATTAGATGAATATTTCCAACAAAATGCTGATATTCACTTTGTGAATAAAATATTAGAAAACGTTTCTGAAAAAACTGAAGTTCAGTTGCCAGAAGCATTCTTAGTAAAATGGTTACTATTCTCTAATCCAAACATCACTTCTGAAGATCAAGCAAAAGAAATTCTTGAAGCAGAAAAATCTATCATCAAAAATCAAATCATCGAAGGAAAATTATTCCAAGATTATGACGTAAAAGTAGATTATGCAGATGTTTTAGCTCAAGCTGAAGTTTTAGTAAACAACCAATTAGCAATGTACGGAATCCACAATCTTCCACAAGAAGAAGTACAGAAATATGCGGTAGAAATGCTAAAACAAGAAGAGCAAGTAAGACAAATTTCTCAGGAAGTTGCAATGGGTAAACTAAAAGATGTAATCCTAGAGAAAGCAAGCAAAAAAGAAACTAAAATTACACACGAAGAATTTTTAGCAGAATTACAAAAATAATCTTCTAGAAATTTCTTAGAAATATAAATCCGTCTCGAATTTCGAGATGGATTTTTTTTTAACACAGATTTAACTGATTTTTCTTGTCTAGATAAGTTTTTTCTTTTTATTTTTATCGTATTAAATTATTATTAATCAAAATTAAAACCATGAGAAAACAATTTCTTTCTTTTGTGTTGTCTTTCTTTTTGATTGCCAATGCATTTGCTCAGAACATTCCTCTTGATCCTAGCGTCAGAACGGGCACACTTTCTAACGGGATGAAGTATTACATCAAGAAAAACGTAAAACCAGAAAAAAAAGTAGAATTCCGTTTAGCGATTAATGCGGGTTCTATCAATGAAGACGAAGACCAGAGAGGTCTTGCTCACTTTATGGAGCACATGAATTTCAACGGGACTAAAAATTTCCCAGAGAATAAATTGGTAGATTTTCTACAATCTATCGGGATTAAATTCGGGCAACACCTTAATGCGTATACCAGTTTTGATGAAACCGTTTATATGTTACCCGTTCCTCTTGACAAGCCGGGGAACTTAGATTCAGGGCTTAAAGTAATGGAAGATTGGGCTTTTAACGCATTACTTACCGATAAAGAAATAGAAAAAGAAAGAGGCGTAGTTTTAGAAGAATTGCGTTTAGGATTAGGAGCAGACAAAAGAATACTAGACCAATATCTTCCTAAATTAGCTTACAATTCTAGATATGCAGACCGTTTACCAATTGGTAAAAAAGAAATTCTACAAAATTTCAAACCAGAAGCGCTGAGAAGATTTCACAAAGATTGGTACAGACCAGATTTAATGGCTTTGGTGGTAGTAGGAGACATTAATGTAGATGAAATGGAACAAAAAATTAAAGCCAATTTCAGTAAATATCAAAATCCTGCAAATGCTAGAAAAAGAGTAGATTATGAGATGCCAAATCATAAAGAAACTTTGATTTCTATTGCTACTGATGCAGATGCAACTTCGTCTTCGGCGCAATTTTATATTAAAGATGATGGCCCTGCAAAAGCAGATGTTACCGTAAATGATTATCAAAAAAGCATTGTAGAGCAATTGGCTGCTACCATTGTGAATAATCGTTTACAAGAATTAACCAATTCTGAGAAGCCACCTTTTATTTTCGGATATGTTTCTCACGGCAATTTCTTGAGAACCAAAGATGCTTTTCAAGCATATGCAATGACCAAAGAAGGCGAACAAAAAAATGCGCTTAAAGTGCTTTTAGAAGAAGTAGAAAGAGCAAAAAGATTCGGTTTTTCTCAGAATGAATTAGATAGAGCAAAATCTGAAACCCTTTCTAACTTAGAAAAATCTTATAACAATAGAGATAAAACAGAAAGTGCAAGATTGGTAATGGAATATGTAAGAAATTTCCTTAATCAAGAGCCAATTCCTGGAATTGAATGGGAATATGAATTGCACAAAAAATATTTGCCAAGCGTAACTTTAGACCAAGTGAATAACATTCTTAAAAATTACATCAAAGATGATAGCAGAGTGATTGTGGTAACTGGTCCTAAAAAAGAAAATGCAGTACTTCCTACAGATGCGCAGTTATTGGCAATTGTAGACGATGTGAAAAATGCACAATTAAAACCTTACGAAGACAAAGCTGCTATTAAAACTTTGGTAGAACCTTTTAAATCCAATGGTAAAATTGTAAAAACCGAAGCAGATGGCAAGTTGGGAACTACTACTTTTACATTAAGCAATGGCGCAAAAGTAACTTACAAAAAAACAGATTTCAAAGAAGACGAAATTGTTTTCTCAGCGATTAGTTTAGGTGGAAGTTCTTTAATTTCTAATGAAGACATCGAAAAAACGCAATGGGCTTTTCCAGCGCTTTCAGAATCTGGATTCAATAAATATTCTAAAAATGATATTACCAAATTCCTTTCCGGGAAACAGGTTTCTGTAATGCCTTATGTAGGAGGAATATCTACAGGATTTAACGGAAATTCTACCAAAAAAGATTTTGAAACGCTTTTCCAAATGATTTATGGTTATTTTACCAACCTAAACTATGACGAAGCAAGCTACAATTCTTATAAAGCGAAACAACAAGGATTTTTAGATAACCTTTTGGCAAATCCTCAAACGTATTTCCAAAGTGAAGTTCAGAAATATTTGAACCAAAAAAATCCTAGATTCTTCGGAATTTTACCAGATGCTAAAGCTTGGGAAAAAACCAGCTATAAATTAGCGTACGATATTTACAAAAAATCAGTCGCTAATGCAGGAAACTTCCATTTCTATTTTGTAGGAAATGTAGACGAAAACCAAATCAAACAACTTTCTGAACAATATTTAGCAAGTTTACCTTCTACCAAAAAATCAGAAACGTATAAAGATTTAGGATACAGACCTCTTTTCACTTCTACAGAAAAAGTGATTAAAAAAGGAAAAGATCCTAAAAGTATGGTGATGATTAGATTCAGTGGCGAAACCAAATATAATGAGCAAGAAGACCTTGCAATGAGAGCTTTAGGTGAAGTTGCTACGATTAAAATCATTGAAAAACTTCGTGAAGACGAAGGCGGAATTTACGGAGGTGGAGCAAGAGGAAGTTTAAACAAAGTTCCTTATGGAAGCTACAATTTCAGCATTAATTTCCCTTGTGGACCAGAAAATGCAGAAAAATTAACCAAAATTGCTTTGGCCGAACTTCAAAAAATGATTGACAACGGTCCAGAACAAAAAGATTTAGATAAATTTAAAGAAGGAGAAGCAAATGATGATGTAACCAATATGAAAGACAATAATTATTGGCTACAAAACATCACGAGCTACCAAACTCAAGGTGGCGATAAATACAGCGTTCTTAATTATTTAACTAAAGTAAAAGCACTTACAGTAAAAGATTTACAGGCCGTTGGTAAAAAATATTTAACCGAGAAAAACAGAATGGTATTTACTTTAATGCCAGAAGTAGAAACTCCGAAAACGGATGCTCCAAAAGCAGCAGTTTCTGCGAATGTAACGGCTCAACAAGTGATTGATAATTACGCAGCAGCTTTGGGTGGGAAATCTAAATTAGAAGCGGTAAAAACCGTGAAAACACTTTCTACGATTAAAGTAATGGGCATGGAAATGGAAGCGACTACTTTAGAAATGGCACCGAATAAATCTAAAGCGGTTCAAAAAGTTATGGGACAAGAAATGGTTCAAGTTTTTGACGGCGAAAAAGGATACATGATGCAAGCTGGTCAGAGAATGGATTTACCAGCTCCTGCAATTGAAGAAGCAAAGAAAAAAAGACTATTCGAAGTGCTTTCTTACAATGCGGCAGATTTCAAAACAGTAGAAAAAGTAACGGAAGAAGGTAAAGAATTATACCTTTTAGCTGGTGCTGGTAAAAAATTATATTTTGATACCAAAACCAATTTATTGGTGAAAAGCACTTCTGACAAAGGAGATATGGTTATTCTAGATTACATGGAAGTAGACGGAATTAAGTTTCCTAAAAACTTGAAATTAGCTATGATGGGACAAAACATGGAAATGACCAATAATCAAGTTATCGTTAATAAAGAAGTGTCAGTAGAAGACTTCAAATAAAAATTAATTTCTTAGAAATATAAATCCGTCTCGAATTTCGAGACGGATTTTTTCTGTTAAAATATACGAGCTTTTTCGTATTTATCGATAGAAATTTAAACTCCAAATTTGTAAAAATCATTATTCATAAATTTTTATAAATTTAGACTTAGAAAAGTCTCTGCATGAAATCAATTTTATCTTTTGTATTCATTTTTACACTGAGTTTGACTTTTGGGCAAAAATCAAACCATAAAAAAATAGATTCTATTAATAATCTTCCGTTTGAAGTAAGGTTAAAAGATGCCGCTATTTTGAACAAGGTTTATCTGAAAAATGCAGAAGAGTCTGCTAAAATTCATTATGACTTAGGTGAAGCAAAATCTTACAGCAACCTCAGTTTGGTTTATTATTATCAAGGAAAATATGAGAAAGATTTGGCGTATTCTCTGAAAGCGATTCATATTTTCGAGAAATTAAACGACTTAGAGAATCTTTCTTTAGAATGGGGAGAATTAGGGTATAGAATGAAGAAAAGAAATCTAGCGAAAGCGATTCAGTACATGCAGAAATCTAAACAAATTGCAGAAAAAAATAACCTTCAGAAACCCTTATTGAGCATTTATAACAATTATGGTGTGCTCAAAGAAATGAAAGTAGAATATGACAGCGCATTGTTCTACTACGAAAAAGGTCTCGCCTTGAAACAAAAAATTAATGACCAACTCGGCATTCCTTATAGTTTGAATAATATTGCAGGGGTTTTTGTGCTCAGAAAACAATTTGACAAAGCGGAGGAAAACTATCAAAAAGCCCTTGAAATCAGAAAAAAAATAAATGATACGGTAGGAATTGCAGAAAATTACTCTTACCTAGGAGATTTGCATTTGATACAAAAAGACTTCAAAAAAGCAATTGGGTTTTATCAAAAATCAACAGAAATTACAGATAAACACAAGTATTTAGGACTTTCGCAAGATTCTTATCGCAAGATTTCAGAATGTTTTGAAAATTTAGGAGAACATCAAAATGCTTTGCAGAATTTCAAGAAATTTTCAGCACTCAAAGACAGCCTCATCAATCAGGAAACCAATTCTAAAATTGCCGAATTAGAGGTGAAATTTGATACCAATGAAAAAGAAAAACAACTGCTTCAGAAACAAGCCGAAGTAGAAACTTCTAGAATCAAATTTTCGGTGGCGATTGTATTTGCGATTTTAGCGTCTATTATTGGTTTTCTTTTTTATCGTCAACAAAGATTGAAAAACAAGCAACAGCATCAGGAATTTGAATTGAAATCTGCAATGGCGCAAATCGAAAGTCAAAATAAATTGCAAGAACAGCGCTTGTCTATTTCCAGAGATTTGCATGATAATATTGGCGCGCAATTAACTTTTATCATTTCGTCTTTAGAAAATACAAAATTTGGAATTCCGAATTTAGAAACTGCTGTGGAAAAGCGTTTAGACAAAATCAATGACTTTACCAGAAATACCATTGTAGAACTTCGAGACACGATTTGGGCAATGAATAAAGCAGATTTTACGATGGAAGATTTGAGTTCTAGGATTTTCAATTTTATAGAACATGCACAATCTGCCAATCATAATATTCAGTTTAATTTTAGTATTGATGAAAATCTTAAAAACAAGAAATTTTCTTCTGTGGTAGGTGTAAATTTATACAGAACGATTCAGGAATCCGTGAATAATGCCATGAAATATGCTAATGCTCATCATATCGTCATCAATGCAGAAAAATTCCAGGAAGGTTTAAAAATTGAAATCAAAGACGATGGAAAAGGTTTTGACACCAAAAATGTAGATGTAGGAAATGGATTGCTCAATATGAAAAAACGAATGGAAGAAATCGGGGGAAATTTTTCCATCAATTCAGAAATCGGGAAAGGAACTAGTGTAAATGTAGAATTGCTGAAATTTTAAAGAAATAGAACTGTAGAGTTGTAGAGTAGGAGAATTGTAGATTTGTAGAGTTTGAGAATACTAGTGTGATTAAAAATAATTATGAAATATGAAACCCGTATCTCGTATCTCGAAACTAATAAATAATATACCATGATAAAAATAGCGATAGTAGACGATAATCTTTTTTTGCAAAAAACGGTTCAAGAGAAACTGTCTTTTTTTGAAGATATAGAAATCAAATCAAAATCTCTGAACGGAAAAGAATTGCTTCAAAAATTAGAAAAAAACTCCAACTTAGATTTGATTTTGATGGATATAGAAATGCCAGAAATGAATGGAGTAGAAACAACTGCCGAAGTGAAAAAGCGTTATCCTCACATCAAAATTTTAATGCTTACGGTTTTTGATAATGATGAAAAAATTTTTAAATCCATCAAAGCTGGAGCCGATGGTTATTTGCTGAAGGAAATTAATCCTCAAGAATTGTATAATTCCATCAAAGAAACGCTTTCTGGAGGTGCTGCAATGACGCCATCTATCGCGCTGAAAACATTGAAATTGCTCAGAGAACCTCAGGTTTTCGAAACGGAAGAAGAAAAAGAAAAAATTACACTTACTGCAAGAGAAATTCAGGTTTTGGAACAATTGAGCAAAGGATTAAAATATAATGCTATTGCAGAAAATCTCATCCTTTCTAAAGGAACGATTAGAAAACATGTGGAAAATATTTACACTAAATTACAGGTTCATAATAAGTTAGAAGCAGTGCGGATTGCGAAAAAAAATAATTTAATTTAAAAGATACGATTTTATTCGTATTTACTTGCCTATTTCTTCCGAGTATTTTTACAAAAAAAAAATTAAACTATGAGAAGAAAATTTATTTTATCTGCTGTTTCAGCATTGATGATTTCGGTATTTACTTTTGCGCAAGAAGGCAATAATTCTGTAAAATTTAACTTAGGAACTTCTTTTTCCAAACCTGGTGATGAACTGGCAACGGTAGCAATGGATGGTAAAAACATGCAACTCTCCGTAAGTGCTGAAGCTGCAAGATTTTTCAATTATAAAAAAGACTCTAAATTAGGTTTTAGAATTGCAGCAGTAGTAGGTTATGACAATACACACATTCTTTCTAGTGATGCGATTACTCAAATTAAGACGTCTATTCCGAATATTAAAGGTAGAATTTATCCTTTGTGTTTTAAAGGTTCTGCATTTGATTTTGCAGGATTAGTAACCAAAGAAAAAGATTTGGGAATTGGTTTTCTGGATATTCCTGTGTATTTAATCTTAATTTCTACGGTGAATAGTTTACACTTTGATTATGGAGTTGGTTTTGGAAAACTCAAAGAATCCTCAAATATTTATGATGATAGTTTTGTAGAAACTACTACTAATAGAACCATGAATTATTTTGGTTGGGGATTTCAGCCTGTTATTTACAATTCTGAAAGTGAAAAATGGTCTGTAAATGCAATGTTTGATTTCGGGAAATTTAAATGGACGAACGGAAACGGAAATACATCGTCTTTTAAAATGAGTACAGTAGGATTTGGTGCTCAATATCATTTTTAATTTTTTCAATATGATTAAGAAAATTTTCGTTCCAGTTTTTGTTTTGTTTTTCGCAGTCTTTTTTGCTCATAACCTTCTATCGTGACTGGGAAAC
>OGVG01000084.1_pt1 | contig 11691 bp, 12 predicted proteins | sample 1575691 | NCBI WGS metagenome assembly OGVG01 (sample SAMN07581545, study PRJEB24739) | freshwater metagenome | reverse complement strand
ACATTCACTATTACAACAATGATAGAATAAGACTCAATCTCAAAGGAAAGAGTCCGGTACAGTACCGAACTCTTTCCTTTGAGAATATTGTTTAATTTTGTCTAAACTTTTGGGTGCAGTCTAAAATGAAAGGATTTTTAATATATAAAATTGTAAAATTTTACAGTAACATAGTCAACGGACTTTCTAAATAAGTTTTAAGAGTCTGTAAGAATTGTGCACCTGTAGCGCCATCTACTACTCTATGGTCACAAGCTAAAGAAAGTTTCATAGTATTTCCTACCACGATTTGACCGTTTTTAACCACTGGTTTTTCAATAATTGCACCTACTGAAAGGATACAAGAATTCGGTTGGTTAATAATCGAAGTAAAGGTTTCGATTCCAAACATACCAAGGTTAGAGATAGAGAAAGTAGAACCTTCCATTTCATTCGCTTTAAGACCTTTTGATTTCGCTCTAGAAGCCATATCTTTTACAGATGCAGAAATTTGATTATAATTCATGTAATCTGCATTTTTAAGAACTGGAACTACTAAACCATCTGGAATTGCAACTGCTACACCTACATTAATATTTCCGTGGTGAATAATTTTATCACCTGCCCAAGAAGAATTTACTTGTGGGTGTTTTCTCAATGCTAAAGCAGTAGCTTTAATCACCATATCATTGAAAGAAACCTTAGTATCTGGTAAACTATTCAGCTCTTTTCTTGCTTCGATAGCTTTGTCCATATTGATTTCTACCATTAAATAGTAGTGCGGTGCAGTAAATTTACTTTCAGAAAGTCTTTTTGCAATAACATTTCTTACTTGAGAGTTTACGGTTTCTGTAGTTTCTCCAGCTACGAAATTCATAGCAACTTGAGCAGCAGGAGCAGAAGCTACACTTGCAGAAACTGCAGCAGTTTGCTGAACTGGAGCTGCACTTGGTTGATAATTTTCAATATCTTTTTTAACGATTCTTCCGTTGTCACCGCTTCCTTTAACGGTTGAAATATCAATTCCTTTTTCTGAAGCCATTTTTTTAGCTAAAGGAGAGATATTAATTCTTCCACCAGCAGAAGTTGTAGTAGAAACTGTAGCATTTACTGCTGGTGCAGATTCTGTTTTTGGAGCTTCTGTAGCAACTGGAGCAGCAACTTTTCCGCCACCTGCAACAATTGCAGATACATCTGTTCCAGCAGGACCAATAATTGCTAAAATTTCATCAACATTCGTTGCATTTCCTTCTGAAACACCTTGGTAAAGAAGCGTTCCTTTAAATTCTGATTCAAAATCTTGAACCGCTTTATCTGTTTCAATTTCTGCAAGAATATCCCCTTCTTTTACATCATCACCTACATTTTTGTGCCATTTAGCTACTTTTCCTTCAGTCATGGTATCAGAAAGTCTAGGCATAGTAATTACTTCTACACCTGCAGGAATCTCTGCTGAAACAGCCGAAACTTCTGGTGCAGAAACTGCAACTTCTTCTTTCTTTTCTTCTGTTTGAGTAGTAGAATTACCTCCTGAAACTAAACCAGAAATATCTTCTCCGGCATTTCCTATAATTGCTAAAACGCTATCTACAGGAGAATTACTTCCTTCTTCTGTACCAATGTATAAAAGAGTACCGTTAAATTCTGATTCAAAATCTTGAACGGCTTTATCTGTTTCGATTTCGGCTAAAACATCGCCTTCTTTTACTGTATCACCTACTTTTTTATGCCATTTTGATACTTTTCCCTCGGTCATTGTATCAGAAAGTCTGGGCATTGTAATTACTTCAGCCATAATTTTTATATTGATTTGAGATTCGAGATTCGAGATTCGAGATTTAAAACTCAAAGAATTTCAAACTCAAATTTCAAATTTCAAATGAATTTAAAATTAATTTTCTAATTTATCTAAGAATGGATAGTTTGGTTCAGAATAAACATATTCGTATACTTTTTCAGCACTTGGATACGGAGATTCTTCTGCAAAAGCTTCGCATTCTTCTACAAACATTTTAGATTTTTCTTCGATAGCTTCTAATTCTTCTTCAGTAGCCCATTTGTTTTCTAAAATTCTGTTTTTAACTAAAACGATTGGGTCTTCTTCTTTTTTAAGTGCTACTTCTTCTTTAGTTCTATAAGGTTCTGCATCTGACATAGAGTGACCTCTGAATCTGTAAGTTCTAGCTTCTATGAAAGTAGGCCCGTCTCCTCTTCTTGCTCTTTCTACAGCTTCGTAAGCTACTTCTGCTACTTTTTCTGGATCCATAGCATCTACAGGCATACAAGGCATTTCGTAACCTAAACCTAATTTATAGATATCTTCGTGGTTTGCTGTTCTAGAAACTGATGTTCCCATAGCGTATTGGTTATTTTCTACCACGAAAACTACTGGAAGCTTCCAGTTCATTGCCATGTTAAAGGTTTCGTGTAAAGCACCCTGTCTTACAGCTCCATCACCAAAATAACAAATGGTAACTCCTCCTCTTTCAAAATACTTATCTGCAAATGCAATACCTGCTCCTAATGGAATCTGACCACCTACAATTCCGTGACCTCCGTAAAATCTATGCTCTTTTGAGAAAATGTGCATAGAACCACCTAGTCCTTGAGAAGTTCCTGTTGCTTTACCGCACAATTCTGCCATAATTCTCTTAGGGTCTACTCCCATTGCCATAGGATGAACGTGACATCTGTATGCTGTAATCATCGCATCTTTAGTAAGATCCATCGCGTGTACAAATCCTGCAGGAATAGCTTCTTGGCCATTGTATAAGTGTAAAAAACCTCTAATTTTTTGTTTTAGATAAAGAGAACGGCATTTGTCTTCAAACCTTCTCCACATTGTCATATCTGCATACCATTGCAAATAAACTTCTTTAGAAAACTCTTTCATTGATAAGTTTTAATTTGTTGATTTTTCAAAATTTAAAATGCCTTTAAGGAGCATTTTTCTGAATAATATGCAAAAATAGTAAAATTCTTTTGTTTATAAGAAAACTTATGTCACAAATAATGATGATATTTGTTTCTTTAAATATTAAATTTTTAAAAAACATTTATAAATCCATGTCTAAGAAAAATTTTTCTGCTGTTGTAATCCTTTCTAAAGTAATTTCTAACCTACTCAATCCACTTTTTTCGCTATTAATTTTCTTTGTTTGTTTTGCTTATGTAAAAATGACTTGGGAGGAATCTTTAGTGAATATTTTATTGATGATTGCATTAGTGGTTATTCCTATTTTTTCATGGATTGGCTGGAATGTAAAAAAGGGAAACTATACCAATATGGATGTGTCTGACCGAAAACAGAGAAACAGTCTTTATCTTTTTAACTTTATAGTCATTGCCATTTATACTGGAGTTTTGTATTATACCAAACAAAGAACTGACTTGCTTTTCATCATTGTTTTTTTGTTTATCCTCATGCTGATTATGCACATCAGTAATTTTTTCATCAAAAGTTCTATGCACACTGCTTTTAATGTTTTTGTAACAGCGCTATTCTTTTCTTTGAATCCTATTTTGGGCATTATTTGGTTCGTTCTTACATCATTTGTTGCCATTTCTAGAATTATTCTCAAAAGACATACACCAAAAGAAGTCATTATGGGAGCATTTATCGGAACGGTGGTTTCTTTAGCTTACTTATACTTTAATATTCAGACATTTCCATAATCTTAAAATTTTCACTACATTTATAATTCAATTTCAAGAATATGGAAAATCTTAAATCCTTGACTTCTGGCGAAGAACAAGTCATGAAAATTATTTGGAAACTTGGCCCTACTTATCTTAAAGACATTATGCTAGCTTTTCCTGAGCCGAAACCACACCAAAATACCGTTTCTACTTTTTTGAAAAATTTGGTTACCAAAAACTATCTAAAACCAGTCTCTGAAGGAAGAATTCATAAATATGAAATCTCTGTAACTCAGGAAAATTATAAAAAATCACTATTAAAAAACTTCATTCTGAATTTTTACGATAATAACCCTAATGCTTTGTTAGTGGACTTAATGAATGAAGGAATGGTTCAACTTTCCGTGCCTGAAAAAGAAAAGGAAAAGGACAAAGACAAAAAGAAGAAAAAGAAAAAGAAAAAATAATTCTGTTGGATAATGGATGTTACAGGTGAGAAGTTTATGAAATAGAACACCCTTTTCCAGCTTCAAAGCATACATCATGATTACAAAATTTAAAGAAATCTGGGGAAAAACCGATGATATTATTTTAAGATATCCTATGGTTCTTACCACAGCGCTTATTGCAGCTATTTCTGCGGTTGTTGCAATAGAAATTGACCATCAAGACAATCAATTTTTAGTAACCAAATTAGCATTTACCGGATGTTTGGGAATTTCGCTGATGTTTGGTATTAAAATGCTCTCTCAAAGAATTGGCAAAGGTTTTCTTTTAGAAATTTTGGGAGTTGCATTTCTCGTTTGGTTCTATTTTTATTTGCCAGACTCCGAAAAACAATTTACAGAAGTAAATGGCTTCGTGATTTTTGCTCTGGTCATTTTATCACACTTATTTGTTTCATTTTCAGGATTTTTGAATAAAAAACCAGAACTTAATTTTTGGCAATTCAATAAAAATTTATTCATCAATATTTTCTTAACAGGCGTTTTCACAGGCGTTTTAGTTTTGGGAGTTGTTTTAGCGATTTTGGCGGTTGACAAATTATTTGACTTCAATTTTAACAACAATCTTTATCCTAAAACCATACTTTTTTTAGCCATTTTAGGAAGCACTTTCATTTTTCTAATTTTTAATGACAAAGGAATTTTCCAACTCGAAAAAGACGGAAGCTACCCTCAAATTCTGAAATTTTTCACACAGTTTGTTCTGATTCCGTTATTATTAATTTATGTAACCATTTTATATTTCTACGCAGGTAAAATATTGATTAACTGGGAATTACCACGAGGTTGGGTTTCTTATCTCATCTTAATTTATTCAGTGGTTGGGATATTAGCCTTGCTTTTGGTTCATCCATTGAAAGAAGAATCTGCAAAATCTTGGGTAAAAGTTTTCTCCAAAATTTTCTATTACACGCTTATTCCATTATTGGTATTACTATTTGTAGCGATTTTTACCAGAATTTTAGAATATGGCTATACAGAACCGAGATATTTCGTTTTGTTATTGGCAATTTGGCTTACCACAGTAGTTTTTTATTTTATTTTTTACAAAAAAGCGACTATTAAATTTGTGCCCATTTCACTGTTTATCTTCGGTGTATTTGCATTGATTTTCCCTTATGTCAATGCTTTTTCTACCGCTAAAAGAAGTCAAAAAACAGAATTACAACAGATTCTAACCAAAAACCAACTTTTAGAAAAAGGAAAAATTAATTTTGAAAAAGCGATTCAAGATTCAGTGGCTATTGAAATTGCCAATAAATTTCAATTTCTGAACGAAAGAAAACAACAAACTTTTCTCCTCAAATATATCCCAGAAACTCATTTTTCTAAATTCAAAAAAATATTAGAAAAAGAAAGATATATGGTGAATTCAGAAATGAGAATTTCTTTCCAAAACACCATTAAATCGAAAGAAGTTAATGCTTACAAAAGCGATTATCAAGGTGTGTTTTCTAACAAAAGAAATTATGACATTCAGAACTACGAAAAACTTTTTGTTTTTAGCAATATTGATATTCAAAATGAAGAACAATTAGACGATTACATATTAAAGACAAAACCAATTAAAGATGGTTATATTTTCTCCGGATATATCATTAATTTAGAATCACCTACAAAAGTTACTCAATCTTATGATTTAACTCCATTTCTCAAAAAACAATTAGAAAAAGATAATGCAGACCAACTCAGTACTCCATTAGAAGAAATCTCTACAGAATTTGATTTGCACCAGTATCATTTCAAAGTATATTTTTCAGAAATCATCAACAATAAAGTCAACAAAAAAGATAATATTTCTGTGAGAGACATGGTCATTTTAGTCAAGAAAAAATAATTTCAATTTACCCCAATAAAAAAGCGACTCATTCCTGAGTCGCTTCATTTTTTCTTTGAAAAAAGATTGTTTACCAACGGCTTCCACCTCTATCGTTTCCACCTCTGTTATTTCCGTAACCACCTCTGTTTCCGTAACCACCACCTCTGTTGTTATCGAAACTTCTTCTTGGTTTTTCTTCTCTTGGTTTAGCTTCAGAAACGTTAAGTTCTTTTCCGTTAAATTCTTTACCGTTAAGAGCTTCAACTGCTTGTTGACCTTCTTCATCACTCATTTCTACGAATCCGAAACCTCTACTTCTACCTGTTTCTTTGTCTGTAATAATTTTGCACGAAGTAACTTCGCCAAATTCTGAAAATAAATCTTGTAACTGATAATCTTTAGTTACGTAATTGATGTTTGAAACAAAAATGTTCATTGTTAAAAAAAATTAAATTAAAATTGTCCTAAATGATTGAATTATAAAAGATGACAAAAAACGAATGAACATTATTTTGAAAAACATTTATAAGAAATCTTTCGCAAGATACAACAATAAATGACATAAACAATTTTTATTTTGGCGTGCCCTATTTCCCAAAGCCTAAATCCCTGTAAAATAGGTCGTTCTACGCTCACTCGCTTCCCGAAAATAAATTTTCGGGAGAGCTCAGACAAATCGCTTCGCACTCACACAAACTCACGTTATAAAACACCACTCAACCTTTACCTTTACCTTTACCTTAACCTTTACCTAATTCTAAGGTACTTTATGTCCCAAACTAGCTTCTAAAAGAGTAAACCAATCTTCTACAGTTAAATCTATTTCAAGAGATTTTTTGAGAGATTTTATACTTTCAGTTTTTGAAGTTCCAATAATTGGTAAAATTTTAGCAGGATGTTTTAGGAGAAACGCAAGTAAAAGTTGTGCTTCGTCTGCATTATATTTTTTTGATAAATCACCCAAAACCGATTTTATTCTCGCGGTTCTTTCAGAATCTTCTGCGAAATAACTTCCCATCACACTCCAAGCCATAGGTTGCAACTTTTTCATCATCATTTGGTCAATCGTTCCATCATAAAAAGCTTTGGTTTCCGTCAAAGAAACTTCTACTTGATTAGTCACCAATTGCGGAAAAAATTTAGAAATTAAATCAAACTGAGTCACAGAAAAATTACTCACCCCGAAATCTCTCACTTTTCCAGAACTTCTTAAAATCCCAAATGCAGCAGCTATTTCTTCAGGATTCATGAGTGGAGATGGTCTGTGTAACAATAACAAATCTATATAATCTGTTTTTAGATTTTTCAAACTCTCATCTACCTGATTCAGAATATATTCTTTAGAATAATTATAGTATTTCAGCGGAAAATTTTTCTTTTCAGAAGGCATACAAATTCCACATTTGGTAATCAACTGAATTTTTTCACGTTCAATCTTCATTTCAGAAAAAGCGTTTCCGAACAATTCTTCTGTAGTATTACCACCATAAATATCTGCATGGTCAAAAGTATATAAATCTTCTTCTAATGATGTTTCAATTAGTTTTTGAGCCCCAGATTCAGAATGATTAGCGCCCCAAATTCCCCATCGCATTACCCCAATGATAATTTTTGAAAAATCCATAATTTTAATTTTTATCAAAGTTAAAATTATCTCTTCAATTTTGAAGCAATTATTCGTAAAAACAGAAAATTCACATTAAAACAATTATAGTTTCCTTCAATAAAATCAATGAAAAGAAAGTATTTTAAACTAACGCTCAGTTCATATTTATAGCATAATTTTGTGCTTTGAAAATTAATGAAGATGAATTATCACACTAGAATATGGATTAAACCAGAAGACTTAAACGCCAACCATACTCTTTTTGGAGGCAAATTACTACAATGGATAGACGAAGAGGCTGCACTCTACTCTATTATTCAATTAGAAAATCCCAAAACCGTTACCAAGTACATTTCTGAGATTAATTTTGTAAATTCTGCCAGACAAGGAGATATTATAGAAATTGGTATAGAAGTAGTAAATTTTGGGAGAACTTCTCTTACCTTAAGTTGCGAAGTAAGAAACAAAATGACACACCAAACCATTATCACTATAGACAAAATTGTTTTTGTATCTTTGGATGAAAATGGTAATCCAAAACCACACGGAAAAACCAAAATAGAGTACGTAGAAGACCGATTAGGCAAAGGATAAATGCAAATTTTTATTAAAAATATGGTTTGTAACCGCTGCATTACCGCAGTGGAAGATGTTTTCCGAAATTCTGAAATTGATTTTGTATCTGTAAATTTGGGCTGGGTAGAAACTTCTAATGATTTTTCTAAGAATAAGCTTCAAAAACTCAACGAAAATTTACAAAAAATAGGTTTTGAAATTTTGGAAAACGCTTCACAAAAACAAATTGAAATCATCAAAAAACTGATTTTAGAAAAAGTTCAAAATTTAGATATTAACGAAGATTTTTTGCTTTCTAAATACCTTTCCGAGCAACTCAACAAAGAATACAGCAATATTTCTAAGATTTTCTCGCAAACCGAAAACATTACTTTAGAACAATATTATATTCTTCAAAAAATAGAAAAAGTAAAGGAACTTTTGATTTATCGCGAACTTACCCTTTCTCAGATTGCTGATAAATTAGGTTATAAAACGGTTCAACATCTTTCTCAACAATTCAAAAAAATCACAGGATTTTCGCCATCACAATTTCAGGAACTCAAAGAAAAAAAGAGACTTCCGATTGATTTGATTTAAAATTTTCATTTGCCAAAATCTTAAAAATCTAAATTTCATAACATTCTGCCAAGATTTGATAATGGTTTTTATTTGATTAATTTTGAAATTTGTATCAAAATTAAGAAAGATGAATACCAAAAAATATAATGTTCTCGGAATGTCTTGCGAAGGCTGTCAGAAAAAAATTTCTTCTGCTTTAAATGATTTAGAAGGAATAAAAGCAGATGTAAATCTCGCAGGAAACTTCGTTGAAATTACTTCTGAACAAGAAATCGACTTAGAAAAACTCAATTCAGAGCTTAAAAATGCAGGAAATTACGTTTTAGAAGATCCCGAAAAACCAAAATCTACAGAATTTATTCCACCTCAAGATAGAGTTTCGCCAAGTTCGGTTTATTATTGCCCAATGGAATGCGAAGGCGATAAAGTTTATTTCGTGCAAGGAAAACGCTGCCCTGTTTGCAATATGTACTGCGTTCCGATAGAGGAAAAGCAATCGGCATTCGGCAATCAGCCATCAGCTGAAAGCAGAAAGCCGAGTGCAGAAAGCGGCTACTATTGCCCTATGTTTTGTGAAGGCGATAAAACCTATCCCGAAAATGTAGGTTGCCCAGTTTGCGGAATGGATTTGGTTAAAATCACTGGAAACGACGATGAATCCGAAGACGACACCTATAAAAATCTGCAAAAGAAATTTTGGATTTCGGTTGCTTTTACGCTTCCCGTTTTCTTATTATCAATGGGAGGAATGTTTTTTGAATTTCCTTTTAATTCAAGAGTTTCTGGAATTTTACAATTGATTTTCACGCTTCCTGTCATATTTTTCACGGGTTGGTTTTTGTTCAAAAGAGCTTGGATTTCTTTTAAATCTTGGAATCTTAATATGTTTTCACTGATTGGTTTGGGAGCCAGTGCAGCTTTCGTTTACAGCATTTTCGCACTCACTTTTCCGAGTTTTATTCCGCACGAATTTATGCAAAACCATCACGAAGTTCCATTGTATTTCGAAGCGGTAGCTGTGATTTTAACTTTAGTCATTTTTGGACAAATGTTGGAAGCAAAAGCCCATCAAAAAACAGGAAATGCCATCAAAGAATTGATAAATCTTTCACCAAAAGAAGCACATCTCATTCAAAATAATTCAGAAAAAAACATTCCAATTTCAGAAGTTAAGATTGGAGATATTCTAAAAGTAAAACCAGATAGATGTTTTTACTATTTTCCACGCCCGCGATTCTAGCCGACTCTTGGCCACTAACAAAAAAGGCCGGCAAAGCCGGCCTTTTTTGATCAAAGAAGCTTAGTCCAAACGCATTTTTTCCGAGATAACACGGGGGGTTATGAAGACCAATAGTTCGCGACGCTTTCCAATCTCGTTCTTGTACTTGAACATCCATCCCAACACAGGAATATCGCCTAACAGAGGTACTTTCTCCACCGAGTTTTGGGTGTTTGTAATATAGACCCCCCCAACAACCACCGTGCCCCCATTCTCAACCACCACATTCGTCTCCACCACTGAACTCTTGATCGGCGGGTTGCCTAATACGGCATTGGTCCAGTCAGCCTCTTCCTTCTTGATGACAAGATTCATCTTGACGGTCCCCTCAGGCGTAATTTGAGGCGTCGCTTCAAGAACCAGTTTTGCAGGCTTAAAGCTCACTGTTTGCGTCACAATCCCGTTGGAATTTGTGGTTGTTATATAAGGAATCTCCGTTCCATCTTCTATCTTGGCCTTAACGTTGTTTGCGGTAATAACACGCGGTGACGATACTATTCGCCCGACGCCATCAATTTCCAGAGCAGCCAACTCAAGATTCAAAATTCGAGTCAAGGATGCATTAAACAATGAAAACGCAAGAGTCCCCCCTTTCGATGCGTAAGAGGGCAAATTGATGCCTACATTGTTGCTACTAGTCTGAGCACCAGGCGTAAAAGTACCCGTTGTCACCCCCGTTTCCAAGTTCACGCTACTTGTCTGAGTTGGAGGCGTATATGCCCCTCCCCCCAAATAAGTACCGCTTTTCCCTAGCTGCACAGGCTGACGATTTAGGAAATTGAGTTTTGCACCCAAACTCTTATTGAAATCATCAGTAGCTTCAACAACCCGAGCCTCAATCAGAACCTGGCGAGCCCCAACATCAATCGCTTTGATAAACGCTCGAATCTCATCCATTTTCGAAGGAATATCGTTTACAAAGATTTGGTTGGACTGAGCATCTGCAATCACACAAACAGTCAAATCAAAGGGAGCGTCTTGTGCAGCATCACTGTTCATCGAGCCACGGCACTTTTGCCGTGTGCTCCACGCCCTCTACTTCGCGCCCCAGCCTAACTGTCAGGTCAAGGGGACGCTTACATCACCGAGCGTCTTGCCTACGCCAAACGGGCGCCCCTTACCTTTGTAGTTAGGCCTCATAAAAACAAGGCTCTGGAAGCCATGTCAGACGCAGCAAAAAAGATTCAGGAACTAATTAAAATTAATTCGTTTGAGCAGGCTTATAAAGTCGGCTTCGCAGCACTGTCTGCGCAACCAAACGATAAACTCACATTAAAAACCATGTACGATTTGAGCGCCAAGTTGCGATCGGAGTGCATGGATCTAGCCATAAAGAAAATGGACAGTGGCGAGCCTTACCTCTCAACTGAAGCTCTGCTACGCAAAGTGAACAAGCTAACAGGCGAAGACATGCATGGCAACCTCATATAACGGCAAAACCAAGCAACAACCCACAACGCTGTCGCTATGCATCGTCACGCTAGGCATCTGGCCACAGTGTAGATAGACACGTGAAGTGCTACACCAGAAAATGCAAGATGTCGTACTATTAAAACCTTCCACTTCGCGCCCCAGCCTCTCATGAAACTCACGGTAAGTGATTGATTCATAAGCCGTGTTTCATGCTGCCTCCATCGGCACAAGCCGCAAGCCCAGGGTCTCGGCACGCTTGCGCAGGTGGTACTCCACGCGCTGTCGGTACCGCTCTTCGTATCGTGACTGGGAA
>OGVG01000083.1_pt1 | contig 11745 bp, 13 predicted proteins | sample 1575691 | NCBI WGS metagenome assembly OGVG01 (sample SAMN07581545, study PRJEB24739) | freshwater metagenome | reverse complement strand
ATGTCATTAACGTAAAATTGTAGAACTGTAAAGTTGCAAAATCGCAGAACCAAAAAAATCACATAAAAACATTAGATTTGTAAAAACGACTTTACGATTTTACAAATTAACAATTCTAAAGAAAATGTACACTCAGATAGAAATAGAAACCCATTTCGAGGGTAAGTTGAAAATCGCTTATCTCAATCAGCCCGAAACCTATAATTCACTCAATAAAGTTTTACTCCAAGAGTTGAAAAATTTCATTGTAGCATGCAATGAAGATGAAAATGTGCGTTGTGTAGCACTTTCTGGCAGAGGAAAAGCTTTTTGTTCGGGGCAAAATTTGAAAGAAGCACTTTCACTCGGAAATGTAGAAGAAGAAAGAGTGATTCAGAAAATGGTGGTAGACTATTATAATCCTTTGGTTGAAGAAATTGCACATTGCAGAAAGCCAGTCGTTTCTTTGGTGAATGGTCCTGCAGTTGGAGCTGGAGCAATGTTGGCGCTGATTTGTGATATTTGTTTGGCTACAGAAAATTCATATTTTTCTCAAGCTTTTGTAAATATTGGTTTAATTCCAGATACTGGCGGAACGTATTGGTTGCCTAAATTATTAGGACGTCAACAAGCGAATTATCTTGCTTTTACAGGAAAAAAACTCACAGCAAATGATGCGTTGAAGCTGGGTTTAATTGCGGATGTTTTCGGTGATGCAGAATTTTCTGCAAAATCTATGGAAATGCTGGAAACGCTTTCTCATTTACCTACAAAAGCGATTGCGTTAACCAAAAAAGCATTCAATCATTCTTATGAAAACGATTTAAAAGAGCAATTGGATTTAGAAGGGATTTATCAACAAGACGCAGCAGAAACCCAAGATTTCAAAGAAGGCGTTACTGCATTTTTAGAAAAAAGAAAACCCAATTATACAGGAAAATAACAAAGATGCAAGAATCAAGAATCAAGAACCAAGAGTCTAGAGTCTCGAATCTGGAATCTGGAATCTCAAAAATTGGAATCATCGGCTCAGGAACTATGGGAATTGGTATTGCGCAAGTGGCAGCTACTGCACATTGCGAGGTTTTTTTATACGATGCCAACTTCTCACAAACCGAAAAATCTCAAAAAAATTTAAAAACCACATTAGATAAATTAGCAGAAAAAGGAAAAATTTCTACTGAAAAATCTTTAGAAATTTTCAATCAAATTAAGCCTTGTCAAGAAATAAAGGAATTGAAAGACTGTGATTTGGTCATAGAAGCCATCATCGAAAATAAAGAAATCAAGCAAAAAGTTTTCGCCGAGTTAGAAACTTATGTTTCAGAAAATTGTGTTTTGGGTTCTAATACGTCGTCTATTTCCATTACTTCGCTTCAGGCAGAACTTAAAAATCCTGAACGTTTTATCGGAATTCATTTTTTCAATCCAGCGCCATTAATGCCCTTAGTTGAGGTGATACCAGGGTTGTTGACTGAGAATAATTTGGCTCAAGAAATCGTAGATTTAATGAAATCTTGGGGTAAATCTCCTATCATCGCTAAAGATGTTCCCGGTTTTATTGTCAATAGAATTGCAAGACCTTTTTATGGTGAAGCTTTGAGAATTGTAGAAGAAAATTTGGCAACACCAGAACAAGTAGATGATGCGATGAAATCTCTTGGAAATTTTAAAATGGGACCATTTGAATTGATGGATTTAATCGGAATTGATGTTAATTTTTCGGTAACGAAAACGGTTTATCAGGATTATTTTTTCGATCCCAAATATAAACCTTCCTTGCTTCAACAAAGAATGAGCGAAGCCAAATTACTTGGTAGAAAAACAGGAAAAGGCTTTTATGATTATTCTGAACAGAATCAAGAATCAAGAGTCAAGAATCAAGAAATTGTAAAAGATGAAAGTCTGTATGAAATGATTTTCATGAGAATTATTTCTATGTTGATTAATGAAGCGGTAGAAGCAAAAAGATTAGGAATTGCCAATGATGAAGACATAGAAACTGCGATGCAAAAAGGTGTAAATTATCCGAAAGGATTATTGAATTGGGGAAAAGAAATTGGCTATCAAAAGATTTCAGAAACCTTACAAAATTTATACGAGGAATATCAGGAAGAGCGATACAGACAAAGTCCACTTTTAAAAAAACTATAAATTATGAATTTCAAAATTGCATTAGTACAAACAATAACTCAAGTAATAATTTTATCACTTGGTTACTATTTATTAGAAGTATTCGTTAGAAAAAATAATTATACGATTTCTGAATACATTTTAAACTATTGGTTTTATGGAGTTGCAGCTTTTATCGGACTTTTAATCACAAATTTTTTCTGGAATAAATCAGAATTGAAAAAATAAAAGTTATGAAAAAAATAATAATCACAACGTTAGTTCAATCTATCTTATTTGTATTAATTAACACTACTTTAGGATATTTTTTTAATAAAATGCAAATGTCTTTTTACGAATATGTGTTTTCACAAAAAACAAAAATGACTGTAACGTTTTTATTATGGTTTGTAATATTCTTTTTTGTAAATAAAATTTCAAAAAATGGAGAAATCACATGGAAAGATATTTTTAAAAGAAAAAATGAACTTTAAACATTGAATTTATTAGAATGACTCCTCTAGAAACCGCACAATATATGCTCAATCAAGACTATTTCTCACAATGGATGGGAATTTCTTTGGTTGAGGTTCGTGAACACTACTGTTTGATTGAAATGCCCATCAAAAAAGAGATGATTAATGGCTTAAAAACGGTTCATGGCGGAGTAACTTTTGCTTTTGCGGATTCTGCATTGGCATTTTCTTCTAACAATATGGGAGATGCAGCAGTTGCGCTCAATTGCATGATTAATTTTACCAAAGCAGTACGTTTAGGAGACACCCTTTTTGCAGAGAGTATTCTCATGGCAGATACCAGAAAAACGGCAGTTTATGATATTACGATTACCAATCAGCATAAAGTGGTGGTCGCAAGTTTCAGAGGAACTGTTTATAAAATTGATAAAAAAGTAGTTGATTTATAATTTCGAAATCAGATATGAAACAAGTATACATCATAGATTATATCAGAACACCGATTGCTAAATTTCAAGGAGGCTTATCAGAAGTAAGAGCAGATGATTTAGCAGCCATCGTTTTGAAGGAAATTGTAAAGAGAAATCCACAAATTCCCGCCGAAGAAATAGAAGACGTGATTTTAGGTTGTGCCAATCAAGCTGGAGAAGACAATCGAAATGTAGCAAGAATGGCTTCACTTTTGGCAGAACTTCCTATAAAAATTGGCGGAGAAACCGTGAACAGATTATGCGCTTCTGGAATGGCAGCAATTTCCAATGCGTACAGAGCGATTGCAATTGGAGAAGGCGATTTTTACATTGCAGGAGGAGTTGAACAAATGACTAGAGCGCCTTATGTTTTGAGTAAATCAGCTCAACCTTTTGGTAGAGATGTTCAGTTGTTTGATAGCAGTTTTGGATGGAGGTTTGTTAATCCTAAAATGAAAGAACTCTACGGAGTTGACGGAATGGGAGAAACCGCGGAAAATCTAGCTGAAATCTATAAAATTTCCAGAGAAGCGCAAGATGAATTCGCTTTACATTCTCAACAAAAAGCTACTTCTGCTCAAAATTCAGGAAGATTAGCTCAAGAAATTGTAAACGTAGAAATTCCACAAAAAAAAGCCGAGCCAAAAATCTTTTCACAAGACGAATTTGTAAAACCAGATACTACTTTAGATATATTGGCGAAGCTAAGACCTGCTTTCAAAAAAGATGGCGGAAGTGTTACTGCAGGAAATTCTTCGGGCTTAAATGACGGAGCTGCTGCCATGATTTTGGCAAGTGAAGACGTCGTTAAAAAATATAATTTGAAGCCATTGGCAAAAATTATTTCAAGCGCAGTAGTTGGTTTAGAACCTAGAATTATGGGAATAGGTCCAGTAGAAGCGACTAAAAAAGCACTTTACAGAGCCAATCTTTCGTTGGAAGATATTGATATTATTGAACTCAATGAAGCTTTTGCAGCTCAAGCATTATCTGTTTTACAAGAATTAGGAATCGATGCAAAAGACGAACGATTAAATCCAAATGGTGGCGCGATTGCATTAGGTCATCCTCTCGGAATGTCAGGAACCAGAATCGTAGGAACTGCTGCTTTAGAATTACAGAGAAAAAACAAAAAATATGCACTTTGTACACTCTGCATCGGAGTGGGACAAGGTTACGCAATGATCATTGAAAACGTAAATCTGTAAAAATGAACATTTATTCATACCACGGTATAAAACCCATCATCAAAAAATCAGCATACATTCATCCTCAAGCGGTAATTATAGGAAATGTAGAAATTGGGGAAGAAGTATACATCGGTCCCAATACTGTTTTGCGGGGAGATTGGGGCAAAATCATTATCAAAGACGGCGCAAACGTTCAAGAAAACTGTACACTTCACGTTTTTCCGGGAATTCCCACTATTTTAGAAGAATCGGCGCATATTGGTCATGGTGCGATTATTCATTCGGCGCACATTGGCAAAAATTGTTTGGTTGGGATGAACGCCGTCGTAATGGACAATGCCAAAATCGGAGACGAATGCATTATTGGCGCTTTGAGTTTCGTTCCCACTGGTTTTATTTTGGAAAATAGAAAATTGATTGTTGGCAGTCCTGCGAAAATTATTCGCGAAATTTCAGACGAAATGATTGCTTGGAAAACCAAAGGAACCGCAATTTATCAAGAATTGGCTCGTGAAGGTCACATTGCCATTCAACCGTGCGAACCGTACACAGAATTTGTAGAACAAACGCCCACCAAAATTGTAGATTACTCCGTTTGGACGAAGTAATGGCGCCAAATTTCCAGCTTTTCACTGCAATCTTTTATTTTTCCACTTCTGTCAGTCTGAGCGGAGTCGAAGACAAAGAAAAATAAAAGGATTTCCGTTGCAATCTGGGGCGCAATTTCGTTGCAATTTCACCATTTTTCCAAAATTTAAAATTTGAGTATTTTTAGAAACAATAAAACATCCATCACCAAACATCAAACACCTCACGTAAAATGAAACTAAAAAACTACATATCAGGACAATGGATTGAAGGAAACGGTCACGAGATTCCGCTATACAATGCTGTAAACGGAGAATTGGTTGCCATTTCAGATACTTCGGGACTAGATTTTGAAGAAGCATTGCATTTTGGTAGAACCATAGGTTATAAAAACTTGTCTTCTATGACTTTTTACGATCGTGGCGAAATGCTTAAAAAAATCGCATTGTATCTTTTGGAAAGAAAGAAAAAATACTATGAACTTTCTTATAAAACAGGTGCCACTCATATTGATTCTTGGGTAGATATAGAAGGAGGTTTTGGTACTTTTTTCACCTTTTCAGGTTTGGCGAAAAGAATGCTTCCCAATACACCATTTTGGGTAGATGGAGACATTCAGAAAATTTCTGCCAACGGAACGCATCTCGGAACGCATATTCTCACACCAAGTGAAGGAGTTTCTGTGCAAATCAATGCGTATAATTTTCCGGTTTGGGGAATGTTAGAAAAATTATCTACATCACTTTTGGCGGGAGTTCCAGCCGTTGTAAAACCTTCGCCGTACAGTTCTTATCTTACGAATGAAGTTTTCAAAGATATGATAGAAAGCGGTTATCTTCCAGAAGGTGCAGTTCAATTGATTTGTGGCGAACCAGGCAATATTTTAGATTTTGTAAAAGATGGAGATTCTGTGGTTTTTACAGGTTCCGCAAATACTGGTAGAAAACTGAAAGCGCTACCTTCAATTTCTGGAAATGCAGTTCGTTTTAATATGGAAGCCGATTCTTTGAACTGTTCTATTCTTGGTTTAGATGCAAAACCAGGAACTCCAGAATTCGATTTGTTCATTAAAGAAGTTAAAAATGAAATGACCACCAAAGCAGGACAAAAATGTACGGCAATCCGTAGAATTATTGTTCCTGAACATTTAGTTGGTGATGTTCAAAATGCGTTATCAAAAGCTCTTGACCAAACAAAAATTGGAAATCCATTAAGCAGAGAAACCAAAATGGGTTCCATTGTAGGCAAAGAACAAATGCAAATTTTAGAAGAGAAAGTAAATCTTTTAAAAGCAGAAACAGAACTCATCTACGATGGAAAGCATGATTTGGTAGAAGCAAATTATGAAAACGGAGCTTTCTTTACTCCGAAAGTTTTCTATAATGATAAACCTTTTGAAAAAAATATATCTCACGAACTCGAAGCTTTTGGTCCAGTTTCTACCATTATGCCATATAAAGATGCTGAAGAAGCTGCTGCTTTAGCAAAAAGAGGAAAAGGAAGTTTAGTAGGTTCTATTGTTTCTCACGATGAGAAATTTGTAGCAGAAACTTCTTGGAAAATGGCGAGTTCTCATGGTAGAATTTTTGTTTTGAATAGAGATAATGCCAAAGAAAGCACAGGTCACGGTTCTCCGTTGCCAACTTTAATGCATGGCGGTCCTGGAAGAGCTGGTGGTGGCGAAGAAATGGGAGGTTTAAACGGACTTCATTTCTTTTTACAAAAGACTGCAATTCAAGGTTCGCCAGATGTTTTGACAGCGATTACCAAGGTTTATACGCAAGGAGCAGAAAAGAAATTCAGTGATAAACATCCTTTCCAAAAATATTTTGAAGAAGTGGAAGTTGGAGATTCTCTAGAAACCGCAGGTAGAACTGTTACGGAAGCAGATATTGTGAATTTTTCTAATGTTTCTTGGGATCATTTTTATGCACATACAGATGCAACAAGTTTAAACGGAACTATTTTTGACAAAACGGTAGCTCATGGATATTTCATTCTTTCCGCAGCGGCTGGTTTATTAGTTTCAGGGAAAAAAGGGCCAGTTATTGCGAATTATGGACTGGAAAATGCAAGTTTCTTTAAGCCAGTTTATGCTGGAGATACCATTACCGTTTATTTGACAGCGAAAGAAAAAATCAACAGAGGTGTAAAAGGCAGAAATATTCCAAGTGGAGTGGTAAAATGGTTGGTTGAGGTAGTGAATCAAAGAGAAGAAGTAGTTTGTGTCGCTACCATTTTGACTTTGGTGGCAAAAAAATCTCCTTTCATTGAACTAAACAGAAGAAATATTCAAAAATTATTGAATGGTTTAACTGAAAATACGAAGCCGAATTGGGGAAAAATGACTGCTCAACAAATGTTGGAACATCTAGAAACTACATTGTTGTACAGCATTGGAGAACCAGAAGTTGAGAAATGCTTCACTCCAGAAGAGCATTTAGAAAAGTATCAAGATTCTCTATACAATCACCGAAAAATGCCAAAAGATTTTCCTGCGCCGTTCCTTCCAGAAGATGGAACTTTACCAGTGTTGAAGTATAAAAATCTGGAGCAAGCCAAAGAGAAATTTTTAGAAAAACTTCAGAAATATCAGATTTATTATAGAGAAAATCCAGAAGCGGAGCATATGCATTTTGTCTTTGGAAAACTCAATAAAGAAATGATGGAATTAATGCACAGAAAACATTTTATGCATCATTTTGAACAATTTGGATTGGTGTAGCGCACAGATTTCATTGATTTTCACAGATTTCTATAAAGTTTATATTTGTGTAATCAGTGAGATATAAAATAAAAAAACTAATATAAATAATGACAGAAAACGAAATAACATATCTTATCAGAAAATCCATTTATGAGGTTTACAATTATCTTGGTCCTGGATTATTAGAAAATATTTATGAAAAAGCAATGCTGATTGAACTGCAAAATCAAGGTTTAGAAGCCAGAAATCAGGTTCCTATTTCAGTTGATTATAAGGAAATAGATTTAGAAATGGGATTTAGAGCTGATATTTTAGTAGAAGAAAAAATTATAGTAGAAATAAAATCTGTAGAAACACTCAACCCTATTCATCACAAACAATTATTGACCTATTTAAAACTTACTAATTCACATTTAGGAATATTGGTGAATTTTAATACTATTGATTTAAATAAAAATATTGTTAGAATTATTAATGGCTTTAATAATCAGTGAAATTTGTGAAATCTGCGAGAAATAAATTGTTTAAAAACTGATAAATTCTATTTAAAATTTTTTCATAAGAACCAATGTAGTCGTGTAAATTTGCTTAAAATTTTAAAAAATGAAAAAAATAACAAAAATTTTCTTGGTGTTTTTAACTTTGGTTAGCTTATCGATGTTTTCTCAAGCTAAAAAAGCTAAGTTTGTATACATTGAAGGTCCGAATATGTATACACCAAACCATGAAAAATTCTTTATCAAAGGAACTAATCTTGGGAATTGGCTCAATCCAGAAGGCTATATGTTTTTCTTTGAAGGAAACGCATCTAGTTATAGATTGATCAATCAGGCTTTTTGCGAAATGGTGGGAGAAGATTTTACCGCTAAATTTTGGAAAGAGTTTAAGAAAAATTACATCACCAAAGAAGATATTTTCTATATAAAATCTACTGGAATGAATACTTTGAGAATTCCATTTCATTATAAATTATTTACCGATGAAGATTTTATGGGAGAAACTAAAAATCAAAATGGTTTTGAAATTTAGATGAGGTCATCGGTTGGTGTAAAGAAGCTGGTATTTACGTCATTCTGGATATGCACGATGCTCCTGGTGGACAAACTGGTGACAATATAGATGATAGTTACGCGTATCCTTGGTTAATGGAAAATGCTGAAAATCAGAAACAATTTATAGAAATTTGGACTAGAATTGCTAAAAAATATGAAAATAATACTACCGTTTTAGGTTACGATTTGCTTAACGAACCGATTGCGCATTATTTCAAAGATGACTTGCCAAGACTTAATCAAAATCTAGAAAAATTATACAAAGAATGTACTTTGGCAATTAGAAAAGTCGATAAAAACCACATTATTATGTTAGGCGGAGCTCAGTGGAATAGTAATTTTTCTATTTTTAGCGATTGGAAATATGATGACAAAATGATGTTTACTTGCCACCGTTATTGGAGCGGAACAGACAAACAAAGTATTCAAGATTTTATAGATTTCAGAGACAAGGTAAACCTACCAATGTACATGGGTGAAACAGGTGAAAACACCGATGAATGGGTTGAGAAATTTAGAATTACTTTAGAAGAAAACAACATTGGTTGGACGTATTGGCCATACAAAAAAATGGTTCAAAAAAGCGGAATGATGTATATTCCAAAACCTGAAAATTGGGATTTAATTGTAGAATACACCAAAAAAGATAGAAGTGATTTAGGAAAAGTGCGAGATGCAAGACCTAATCAAGAATTGGTAAAAAAAGCGATGCTTGATCTACTGGAAAATATGAAATTTAAAAACTGTGTAAAAATTGAAGGCTATACCAAAGCTTTGGGAATGAAGCCTTAGAGATATGAGAGATAGAATTGATATAATTTCAAATGAAAAAAAGGATTTAAAAAGCATAATAGAAGATTTTGAAAATTTGGTAAATTTAGTAAATAGCAATATCGAAAATAAAATATTTGATTTTTCAAAGATTACTTGGATTACACCACATAAAACAATTTTCTTGACAAGTGTTTTTCATAATTTAATAGAGACAAATTGTGATATGGAAACTTTGAATTCATATCTAAAAACAATTCACTTTCCAAATGGACTACTAGTTGACAATGTTGAAAATTATAGAGAACATTATATAAAATTTGAAAATAAAAATTATTCACCAATACTAAAATTAAAAATTGATAATACAAAAGATAATATTGATTTGAGAGATGAAGTAATAAAGGATTTTATTTCCCATATTTCAAACTTAATTAATTTAAAGAGTAATTATATTGGAGGGATTAGATATATTTTAAGTGAGTTGTTTGATAATATATTTGAACATTCAGAGTCAGACTATGCATTTTTAACATTTCAAAATTATCCAAATCTAAAAAAAATTGAAATTTGTATTTCAGATATTGGTATAGGACTTTTAGGAAGTTATAAAAAAACAAATTCCTCATTAGAGAAAAATTTTTCTGATATAATTACAGACTTAGATGCAATTAAATCTGTTACAGAAGGAAATTCCACGAAAAGTGTAGAAAGAGGTTTTGGTATTCATACTTCTAGAAATATTATTTCTGAAGGATTTAAAGGGTACATTTTATACCAATCTGGCAATGCAATAGCAATAAATGATTCAATTTTCGAAAGTAATTCTTATATTCGTGGTGTGATTTTTGTTATGAATATTCCATATGATAATATTGATAATCAATTTTCTATTTATAATTTTTTAGAATAATGTTATGGAAAGAAGAAGGAATTTTGTTAGATATAAGATGAAAAATAAATACATCATTGATAGAAATTTTGTTAGGTTAGATTTGAATAAATTTCTTAATGATGATAAATTAATTATTGATTTTAGTGAAGTTGAGTTTATTTCACGCGCTGCAAGTCATGAAATATTAGTTCTTAAAAATAAAAAAAACATTATATTTAGAAATCACAAACATCTAATATTAAAAGATAAAATAAAAATATTAAGTTCTTTAAAAAGGAATAATCAAATTAATTTAATTGATGAAGATAAGAATTTTGATTTTAGAAATTCATTAAAGGATATTAACTTTTATTAGATTTTCTTCTATCTTTTATATTTATGCAACCATTCGTAAACTCACAAATAAAAAACCAAATCTCGGAAATCACTTTCGGTACGCCAAAAAGCAACTCATTACCCGGCGAAATTTTAGAAAAATTAGCGAAAACCATTTTAGACGAAGCGGCTAAAGAAGAAGTAAAAGCCATTTTACTAAAATCTGAGGACGAAAAAGCGTTTTGTGCAGGAGCAAGTTTTGATGAATTGTTAGAAATAAACGATTTAGAAACGTCAAAAGTTTTCTTTGGAGGTTTTGCTAAAGTGCTTAATGCCATGAGAACTTGCCGAAAAATTGTAGTGGTAAGAGTTCAGGGAAAAACAACTGGAGGTGGAGTAGGAATTGCTTGTGCTGCAGATTATTGTTTTGCGACAGAAAATGCAAGTTTAGCACTCACCGAAATTAATTTAGGAATTGGTCCGTTTGTGATTGGACCTTACGTAGAAAGAAAAATCGGTAAATCACAATTTACAGCGATGGCAATAGATGCAGATTTCCGAAGCTCAAATTGGGCAGAACAGCATAATATTTACCATTCGGTTTCTCCAACGATTGCAGAAATGGATTCAGAAATAACAAGATTTTTAGAAAAATTAGCAAGTAGAAGTTCAGATGCTCTAGCTTTAATCAAAAAAGTTTCTTGGGAAGGAACAGAGCACTTTACAGAGCTTTCTCCAGAAAGAATTCACATGAGTGCAAGTCTTATTTTAGAAGATACAGCCAAGAAAAATATTGAAATGATAAAAGAAAATCTTAGAGCTAAATAATATTTGATTTATTTGTCATTCTGAACGAAATGAAATGTAGAGAAGAATCATTTTTAGATTCTTCATTTCGCTTTGCTACAATCAGAATGACAAAAAGAATAATAGAAATTTTTTTGCAGTTTCAAAATAAATATTAACTTTGTATTTCAAAGTGCTTTATTTATGGAAAATAAAAATTACCAAGAAGACTTGTTGCACATCAGAAAAATGATGGAAAAAAGCTCTCGATTTATTTCTTTGAGCGGAATTTCAGGCGTTTTTGCAGGATTATTTGCTTTAGCTGGTGCTATTTATGTTTATTTCTTTTTCAAAAAAAATGGAGTAGATTATTTCGAGGGAACGGTAAAATACTATGAAAAAGA
>OGVG01000081.1_pt1 | contig 11846 bp, 16 predicted proteins | sample 1575691 | NCBI WGS metagenome assembly OGVG01 (sample SAMN07581545, study PRJEB24739) | freshwater metagenome | reverse complement strand
TACACAGGCGAAGACACTCTTTCCCTACACGACGCTCTTCCGATCTATCCAATGTTGGTTACCCAAGGAATTGCTGTAGGAATGATTACTGGGATGATTGGAGCTGGCGGTGGTTTTCTTATTGTTCCCACATTAGTCATGCTGCTTAATTTAGAAATGAAAAAAGCCATCGGAACTTCTATGATGATTATTTCTATGAATTCTCTTTTAGGTTTTTTAAGTTCTCAAAAAACAGGAATCAATTGGCAATTTCTATTGATTTTCACTTCAATTGCTGTCATTGGAATGCTGATTGGAATTCAGTTGGCAAAAAAAATAGATGGCAAAAAACTGAAACCAATTTTCGGTTGGTTTGTTTTGATGATGGGCATTTATATCATCATCAAAGAAATCTTTTTTCACTAAATCTTTTAAATAGTATTTCTCTATCGAACTATGTGATTTTTGTTACAGAAATCTATTAAAATTTACCCCATTTTTGTACTACAAATTACGAAGAAAAAAAAGTCATAGATTTTTTGTTGTAACTTCGTAGTGTAGTAACATATAAAAATATTAAAATGAAAATAGAACAAATTTATACCGGTTGTTTAGCTCAAGGAGCTTATTACATCGTTTCTGAAGGAGAAGCAGCCATCATTGATCCATTAAGAGAGGTACAACCTTATCTTGATCGATTGGCAAAAGATAACGTAAAACTCAAATACATTTTTGAGACCCATTTTCATGCAGATTTTGTATCTGGTCACGTAGATTTATCTAAAAAAACGGGAGCTCCTATTATATATGGGCCAACTGCTGCGCCAGAATTTGAAGCCATCGTAGCAGAAGACAATCAAGTTTTTGAAATTGGAAAAATAAAAATCAAAGTTCTACATACTCCAGGTCATACCATGGAAAGTTCTACTTATTTATTGATAGACGAAAATGGAAAAAACCATGCAATCTTCTCTGGTGACACTTTATTTTTAGGAGATGTAGGAAGACCAGATTTAGCTCAAAAAGCTGCAAATCTTACGCAAGAAGAATTAGCAGGATTGCTTTATGATTCTTTGTATAATAAAATTCTTCCTTTAGAAGATGAAATTACCGTTTATCCAGCTCATGGTGCTGGTTCTGCATGTGGAAAAAACATGCAAAAAGAAACAGTAGACACTTTAGGAAATCAAAAACAAACCAATTACGCTCTAAAACAAACCTCTAAAGAAAGTTTTATTGCTGCAGTTTTAGACGGTTTAACCGCTCCACCGAAATATTTCGGTATGAATGTAGCGATGAACAAAAAAGGCTATACCAGTTTTGATGAAGTTTTAGCAAAAGGTAAAACCGCACTTTCAGTAGATGAATTTGAAACTGCTGCCGAAGAAACTGGAGCTTTAATTTTAGACACTAGAAATGCTGCAGAGTTTCACAAAGGATTTATTCCTCAATCGATTAATATTGGATTGAAAGGAGATTTTGCACCTTGGGTTGGAAGCATGATTGTAGATGTTCAACAGCCTATTCTTTTGGTTTGTGATGATTGCACCGAAGAAGAAACCATTACCAGACTTTCTAGAGTGGGCTTTGATAATGTTTTAGGATACTTAAAAGGAGGCTTTGAAAGCTGGAAAAATTCAGGAAAAGAAATAGATACCGTTCATAGAATTTCACCAGAAGAATTTGCAGAAAAATTCAATGAAAACAGTAAAGTTATCGACGTAAGAAAAGAAGGAGAATATGCTGCAGAACACGTAAAAGATGCATATAGCAAACCTTTAGCTTACATTAATGACTGGGTAGGAAACATCAATCCAGATGAACATTTCTTCTTGCATTGTGCAGGTGGTTACAGAAGTATGATTGCTGCAAGTATTTTACAAGCAAGAGGTTATAGAAATTTCACAGAAGTAGAAGGTGGTTTTAACGGAATTAAAAAAACAGAAAAAGTTCCTACTACAGATTTTGTATGTCAAAGTAAAACTGCATTGTAATGAACATTTTCGAGAAAACAGACTTCACAGGAGATAAACCTTCTGTAGTAAGCATCAAAAAAACGGATAAAGTCAACCTTTTTACTGTAGGCTTATCAGAAAAGCAAGTGTTAGCAAAGCATATCACAACTATTCCTGCGACTTTAGTTTTACTAAGAGGAAAAGTAGACTTTAACATCTCTGGAGAAACGGTTGTTTTAAGAGAAGGAGATATTTACGAAATCCCAGTAAATGTAGAACACGAAGTGGTAGGAAGAGATATAGAAAATGTATTCTTAATTGTAAAAGAGTTATAAAATTGAATCAATTCGATCAAAATTTTTGGAATTCTCGTTGGGAAAATGGAGAAACAGGTTGGGACATCGGCGAAGCCTCTTCACCTATTGCAGAATATTTTTTGCAAGTAGAAAATAAAGAGGTAAAAATATTAATTCCCGGCTGTGGAAATGCTCACGAAGCAGAATTGCTTTTAGAAGAAGGTTTTACAAATATTACGCTTCTAGACATTGCTCAAAAAGCTTGCGAAGTGATTTCTAAGAAATTTTCTCATCATGAAGTAGAAGTCATCTGCGAAGATTTTTTCGAACACCAAGGAAAATATGACATCATTGTAGAACAAACTTTTTTCTGCGCACTTGATCCAGTTTTAAGAGCAAAATACGTAGAAAAAATGCACGATTTACTTACCGAAAATGGCAAAATCATTGGAGTAATGTTCAATAAAGATTTCGGGAATCCATTCCCTCCATTTGGTGGAAATATAGAAGAATACAAATCTCTTTTCAGCGAAAAATTCGAGATTAAAACATTAGAAAACTGCTACAACAGTATAAAACCAAGACAAAACACCGAAGTTTTTATTAACTTCACTAAAAAATAAAACTCACCATAAAACAAAAAAATATGAAAAAAAACATGGGAGCAACAGACAAGTACATCAGACTTTTCGTTGCATTAATTTTAGCCGTTTTAGTTTATCTTAAAGTGATTGAAGGAACTTGGGGAATCGCAGCAACTGCAGTTGCATTCGTTTTTCTATTAACTGGAGCCATCGGCTTTTGTCCGCTTTATACTTTATTTGGCATTAACACTTGCAAAAGAGAGTAAAAATTAAAATTTTGCCAAAGTATAATTTTTCAAACTTTGGCAAAATTCATCAAAAATTATGGAAAATTTTATTAAAAAATACAAATTAGGACTCATCGGAATCGTATTAGGCGGAATTTTAGGTTACGCTTATTACCATTTTATTGGGTGCAATACAGGAACTTGTGCCATTACGTCTAAACCTATCAACAGTTCGGTTTATGGTATGGTAATGGGTTATCTTATTCTTTCAACTTTCGAAAAAACAAAAGAAAATAAATAAAACATGTTAGGATTTTTAAAAAACATATTTGGCGGTAAAAGTGTAGATTACGCAGAATTGGTAAAAAATGGAGCTCAAATTATAGACGTGAGAACGCCTGCAGAATTTAATGGTGGTCATGTAAAAGGTGCTAAAAACGTTCCGCTACAATCTCTAAGTCAAAATTTAGGAAAAATAAATAAAAACAAACCCGTAATCACTTGTTGTGCAAGTGGCGCAAGAAGTGCTGCCGCAAAAAGCATTTTACAAAACAGTGGATTTACAGAAGTTTATAACGGCGGCGGTTGGATGAGCCTTAAAAACAAATTATCATAAAATGAGAAATTTCTTTAGTGATTGGAATTTGAGAAGAATCGTCTATTTGATTGGCGGAATATGGATTGTGGCGCAATCTGTAATGGATAAAATGTGGATTCTCATACCATTTGGGTTGTATTTTGTTGTCATGTCTGTGTTTAAATTTGGTTGCGCTTCAGGAAATTGTACTGTCACAAATCATAAAAACCTACCATAGTTTCTCTGTCTTTTTTTAGTAAATTTGTTTTAACTTTTTATAAAACAAAGAGATATGTCACAAAAATTTCAAGAAATCATCAGTTCTGAAAAACCAGTGTTAATAGACTTTTTTGCAGTGTGGTGTCAACCATGCAGAGTACAATCTTCTGTATTAGTCACTGTAAAAGAACAAGTAGGAGATAATGCCAGAATTATAAAAATAGATGTAGACCAATATCCTGATATTGCGGCTCAATATAACGTGAGAGGCGTTCCTACACTTGCTCTTTTCAAAAAAGGTGAAATGCTTTGGAGAGAAAGTGGCGTACATGATGTAAATACTTTAGTGAATCTCATCAATCAACACAAATAATCTCATTCATGAGTAATTTTCCTGTTTATAGCGCTTGTGATTTAATTTCTACTGAAAATTCAGAAAGTGAAATCGTAGTTCATGAATTGCAAGATTTATTGACAGAAAAAAGTTTTATTCCAGAAAAACCTCATCGTCACACTTTTCACCAGATTCTGTACGTAGAAAAAGGCGCTGGAATTCATAAAATAGATTTTGAAGACTATTCTATAGATTCTCCCATCATCTATTTTATTTCTGCGGGACAAGTGCATGATTTGAATTTCAAAAAACAAGTGACCAAAGGTTATTTGATTAATTTCAATGCAGAATTTTTCACTTCATTTCTCGCAAAATCTCATTGTATAGATAAATTGCCTTTTTTCAGGATTAATGGAAACTTCATTTCTTATCAAATAAAAAAAGACAAAGCTGAAGAACTCAAAGAAATTTTTGACAAAATTAATTTCGAATACAAACAACAAAAAAGAAAATCCGAAGATTTAATCAGAATTTATCTTCTCGAATTGTTTTACTTCATTTTAAACGACGAAGAAAATACAGACGAAAACATAAATATTACCAATCAAAGAATTTTAATCAATAAATTCCAAAAGCTGGTAGAAGAAAACTACACCGCTGAACATTATCCAAAATTTTATGCAGACAAGCTCGCGATTACTGCAAATTACCTCAATTTCGTATGTAGAACTTTCGCAGGTAAAAAAGCAGGAGAAATCATTAGAAACAGGATTATTCTAGAAGCCAAAAGATTGCTCATCAACTCAGAATTAAGCATTTCACAGATTTCATTTCAATTAGGCTTTGAAGACAATTCTTATTTTACCAAGTTTTTCAAAACACACGCTAGAATTTCGCCTTCCGAATTCAGACAACATCTTAATAAATAAAAATTACCATTTCCCGAAGATTTTTTACAAGAATTTATTGCAATTCTTAGCATACCTTTGTATTGTAAAATTACACTCAGAACAAACGCAAAACTTTTCATATTTTTTATAAAAAACGCAACTAAAATCATAAAATTTTGTTGCGTTTTTCCTTTATAAACCCTTTCCAGAAAGCGTTTCCTGACTTTGACACGGAAATAGAATATCTCATAACAGCAACCCTAAGTTTTTCGAGGCAAGACTTTAGAAGCGGCCAAAAAAAACTTACTAAAAAATATATATAATATGAGAAAATTTTATTTTTTATTAGCCGCATTCATCGCACTAGGATTTAGTGCACAAGAAGCAGGAAAAGCTGGAGAATTATTAAAAAACGAAGCGAGCAAAACCGAAATTTCTGCAAAAAATGAAGCTTTTGGCAGAAATAATTCTCAAGATAAATCTTCAGTTTTTAGAAACGATAATGGTTTTAGAAATTCTACAGAAAAATCAAGACCTAATTATAATTGGAACCAAAACTACGCTTATGGTTACGCCGAAGTTTTCTTAAGAATTCCAGAGCAAGGTTATTTTAGCATAGAAATTGGTGACCAAAAAATTTCTAACGCATCAGGTAAATTTAGATTTTTTGACTTGATGCCAGGAAACAACGTCATTTCTATCTATGAAAGAAATTTCCTAGTGTACAGAACTAGAATCAATATTAAAAACAACACCAGATTGGTTTTAGACTATTTCACACATCAAGGTTTATATCTTCTAGGAACTTACAACCTAAGAAACAACTACGGAAATGTATGGAATGACACTTGGAACAGTCCTTACGGAAATGGAAACGGAAACTCTTGGGATCCTTATGATGATTATCAAAACGATTACGGATACGGAGATACTTACGGAAATGTAATGAGCGACAGAGAATTCTCTTCTTTCTTACAGATGTTGAAAAAACAAAGTTTTGATGACAGAAGATTAGATTTCTTAAAAAGCCAACTCAATAGAACTGATTTCAACACGAGACAAATCAAATCTATTATGAAAGAATTCAGTTTTGACAAAAACAGATTAGAATTTGCAAAGATGGCTTACAGAAAATGTGTAGACAAAAGAAATTATTTCGAATTGTATGACGCATTTGACTTCGAAAGTTACGCCAGAGAACTGAACAAATTTGTTCAAAACCAAAGATAATCCATTCATTCATATATACAAAAAGTCGGTTTCAGAAATTCTGAAGCCGACTTTCTTTATATGGAAAACACTTCATTTAGTTCGGTTTAATCACCATCAAACCTCGCATTTCATTCTCTTGATACCCAATTGCTTTATCATTAGGATAGAGTGATTTTATTTTCGCTAAGGTTTCTGGTTTTATATCTTTTTCGGAGCCATGACATTGCAAACACATACTATTAGTGGTAATTGGCGCATAAAAAACTCCGTTTTCCATCGTCGCTTTTAGTTCTTCTTTTTTGGCCAATTGTGCTTTGAACTGTTCTATAATTTTCAATTCAGCAGCATTTGCCGCATTATCAGGATTTCTATTTTTATCAGAAACTCTTTTTATCATCACATTATGCTGGTCTTCCAACTGTTTGGTAAGCGGAATGGCGTTTACATTACAAAATTCTAAAGCATTTTCGGCTCCTTTTTCAGAAATTTTCTTCGTAAGATTGGTCACCAAATTCTTTTTGGTTTCTTCGGCGATTTTTTTAAAATCAGCTTTCGTTAATTGTTTTTGCGGAATAATTTCCTTGGGCAAAACACCTTTATTTCCCGTTTCCTTGGAACATTGAATCAAAAATATTCCTGAAACTGCGAGCGTTAAGTAAATTCTGTTTTTCATAATTGTTTTTTCAAATTTGTGAATTTAATGCTTGACTGAGCGTAACTTTTGTTACTTTTACCCAAAGTTAATGAATTATGAAATCGCAATGAATAAAAAAACACCAATATTCATTGATAATTAACTTCATTAAGTTCGAGCAAGCTTTCGAGCCAGCGATTGCATATGACCTTTGAAAAAAATAAATATTTTCATATGAAAAATCTTTTTACAATTATTTTGTTATCAAGTTTCGGCATCTTTTTCTCACAAGAAAAAGACATTTTGAAAGTTTTGCACACACAACAAACCGCTTGGAATAATGGCGATATTGAAAATTTCATGAAAGGATATTGGAAAGATGATTCACTGCTTTTTATAGGTTCAAAAGGACCAACTTATGGTTGGCAAAAAACACTAGACAATTATAAAAAAACTTATCCCAACAAAGAAATGATGGGCATTCTAGAATTTTCTGACATTCAAGTGAAAATGCAAGGCAAAAAACATGCTTACGTTTTCGGAAAGTGGAAACTCATCCGTGCAAATGACACTCCCAATGGAATTTACACCTTGGTTTTCCAGAAATTTAATGACGGCAGGAAAATTATTTCAGACCATACAAATTAGTTGTAGAATGGTAGAGTTAAAGAGAAAAAAACATCTGTTATTCTATAATTCTACTATTTTAAAATCATCTGCATCGTTCAAAAAAGGAAACTCTTTTCTGAAAGCTTCTAATTTTTGCAAATCTAACTCTGCAAAGATTAAATCTCCATTTTTAGTAGAAATGTCTGTTCCATCTGCAAAAAAGCAATGGCTACTTTCTTGATATTTCAAGTTATTCCCGTCTTCGCCTGTTCTATTTAAGGCAAAAACATAGGCTTGATTTTCTATTGCCCTTGCTCTATTTAATGTTTCCCACGCCAAAACTCTGGTTTCTGGCCAGTTTGCGACATTTAAAATCACATCATAATCTTTTCTGTTTCTTGCAAAAACTGGAAATCTTGCATCAAAACAAACTTGTAATAAAAACCTGAATCCTAAATATTCCACCACTACTCTTTCTGTTCCTGCAGTGTAGACTTTATCTTCCCCAGTGTAAGAAAAAAGGTGTCTTTTATCGTATTGATGGTAAGTTCCGTCTGGTTTTACAAAATAAAATCGGTTATAGAATTTGTCATTATCCTTCACAGAAACGCTTCCGCCAATTGCAGCATTTTTAGTTTTGGCAAAATTCTTCATCCAAGTCAAAGCTAGTTCTTCTTCATCTGCTACTTCCTGAGCTTTCATGTAGAAACCAGTGGTAAACATCTCAGGAAGCAAAAACAAATCTGCTTCTAAATCCTTGAATTTTTCTTCTATCAAAAGAAAATTTTCTTGTTTTTCTTTCCAAATAATATTTTGACTTAAACCGATGATTTTCATAACGCTTAGGTTTCAGAATTTTTAAAATATTTTATAAAATTATAACAAAAGTATTTTTTTTAACAAGATTACTATAAATTTGTCATTAGAAAAACAAAAATTAAAATAAAACTTAAAAATAAATATTCTTATGAAAAAATTAGTATTAGCATTCGCAATGCTGTTTGCAGGACAATTAGCATTTGCACAAGCATGGCAAGGTAAAGGCGACCAAAAATTACAAGTAGGTTTTAACGGTTACGGAAACGGAACTGGGATTACAGGAACTTATGACTATGGAGTTTCCGATGTTATTTCTCTAGGAGCAGGAGCTAATTTTTACTTTGACGGTTATGAAGACGACCACAAAGCTTTCGTTTTTGGTAGAGTAAATTTCCACCTTCAAGATGCTCTTAATATGCCAAGTAAATGGAATTTATATCCTGGTTTAGACGTAGGTATATTAGGAAATACGTTTGGAATAGGTGCGCACTTAGGTGTAAGATATTTCTTCAACAATAATGTAGGTGCATTTATAGAAGCTGGTAACAATGGTAGCATAGGTTTATCATTTAACTTCTAATAAAAAATTCAACAATATTTAATGGAAAAAGACGCTTTTTGGCGTCTTTTTTTATTTGGTACAGTTTTAGTGAGAGAGAATTGTTACATTTGCATAACTTTAAAAAAATTAAAATTTAATGGAATTAGCAACGCAGATATTTCAGTTTATATTAAGTATTTCAATTCTCGTTATTCTACACGAATTAGGGCATTTTTTACCCGCAAAATGGTTTAAATGCAGAGTAGATAAATTCTACTTATTCTTTGATCCATGGTTTTCATTAGCGAAGAAAAAAATTGGTGAAACTGAATACGGAATCGGTTGGTTACCATTTGGCGGTTACGTAAAAATCGCAGGAATGGTAGACGAAAGTATGGATACAGAACAACTGAAACAACCTGCTCAACCTTGGGAATTCAGAAGCAAACCAGCTTGGCAAAGACTTATCATCATGTTAGGTGGTATTTTCGTGAATCTTATTTTAGCTTGGGCTATTTACACTGGATTGAATTTATCTGTAGGCGAAAAATACCATGATTTAGCAAAATTTGAGAATGGAATTGCAGTTTCTGAAGAAGGTGCAAAAATGGGATTGATGAACGGCGACAAAATTTTAAAAATAGATGGGAAACCTGCCGTAAGAATGGAAAATTCCATGATTAATATGCTTCTTGCGAATGAAATCACGGTACTTAGAAACGGTAAAGAAGTTTCTTTCGCACCAAAAGAAGACGGAATTGCCCATATTTTAGGTTCAAAAACTGCAAAACTTTATATACAAAACAGATTTGCGCCAGTAGTAGATTCTTTAACAGAAGAAGGGCCTGCAAAACAAGCGGGCTTACAAAAAGGAGATAAAATTGTAGCTCTTAATGGTAAAACGATTAGATTTTTTGATGAATTTTCTGATGGACTAGCTGGAAAGAAAAACCAACCGATTACTGTAGATGTTTTTAGAAATAATGAATTAAAAAGATTTACTTTCAATACAAACAAAGAAGGAAAAATAGGTTTTGGACCAGATTTTGGTTTAGCTCAAAAAGCAATAGAACAGACAGAAACCACAAAAGAATACAGCTTTTTACCAGCAATTGGCAGAGGTTTTGAGAGAACTGTAGAATCTCTTACCATGCAGATTAAGCAGTTTAAATTAATGTTCAACAAAAAAATTAAAGGTTACAAAAATGTAGGTGGACCAATTGCAATTGTGAAAATGATGCCTAAAGAAATCGATTGGGTTGCTTTTTGGAGTTTTACGGCTATGTTTTCTGCTTGGTTAGCATTTTTAAACATACTTCCAATTCCAGGATTAGACGGTGGTCACGCCTTATTTACGACTTGGGAACTCATCACAGGCAAACCAGTTCCTCAAAAAGTTTTAGAAAATGCACAAATGATTGGAGTTATCTTTTTAATGGGATTAATGCTATTAATCTTTGGATCAGATATTTACAGTTTTTGTTTTGTAATTCTATTTATTTTTAGCCAACTAAAAATGGCATTGCTTTTAAGAAATATGGGTAGTATATGAATTCCGTAGTTACACAAGCCTCCCCCCCGGTATATGGTCAAGTTGAGCGATATATTAATCGCGAGTTGTCAATTTTAGATTTTAATTTACGTGTCTTAGAACAAGCGGTCGATCCTTTAAATCCACTCTTAGAAAAATTGAATTTTTTATTAATTTTTTCTAGAAATTTAGATGAGTTTTTTGAAATTCGTGTTGCAACTATGTTGGAACATTTTGTTCAAGAGCGAGACATACAAACGGCTGATGGTTTATCCCCACAAGAAATTTTACATCAAATTTCGGAGACAGCACATGCTGCGATTGAACGCCAATATCAAATTTTAAATGAGCAAATTTTTCCGCAGTTAAGAGAAGAAGGCATCAGCTTTTTAAGACGTGGAGAGTTAACTCAAGCACAATCTAATTGGGTCAAAAAATATTTTCAGGAACAGGTTGCACCAGCCTTAACACCAATAAGTTTAGATCCTGCGCATCCCTTTCCACGCTTGGTCAACAAATCACTTAATTTCATTGTGACTTTGGAAGGTAAGGATGCCTTTGGCCGTCAGATCGATTTGGCAGTGGTTCCTGCACCACGTTCATTGCCACGTGTGGTGCGTTTGCCAGATGAGTTGACCGAAGGCAAAGAGCATCATGTGATGCTCTCTTCAATTATTCATACTCATGTGTCTGATTTATTTCCGGGAATGACGGCAACGGGTTGCTATCAATTTAGAGTAACCCGAAATGCAGATTTAACGTTAACTGAAGATGTTGAAGACTTAGCGGAAGCCTTAAAAGACGAACTCAGTTCACGCCGTTTTGGTCGGGCAGTACGTTTGGAGGTCAATAAAAATTGTCCAACACATATTTATGAATACTTACTCAAAGAATTCGATTTACATGCACATCAATTGTATCGTGTCGACGGGCCTGTTAATTTGGCTCGATTGGTCTCGGATTTTAAACGCCCATATTTACGCTATGAGCCACATACTCCTGTGATTCCAAAAATACTGAAAAAATCTGCAAATATTTTCAGTGCGATGCAGAAACAAGATATTTTATTGCATCATCCTTTTGAATCATTTTCCCCTGTAATTCGATTATTACGTGAAGCCGCGCAAGATCCGCATGTTTTGGCCATTAAACAGACCTTGTACCGTAGCGGTGCAAATTCAGAAATTGTGCAAATTTTGGCTGAGGCGGCAAGAAATGGTAAAGAAGTCACCGCAGTGATTGAATTACGGGCACGGTTTGATGAAGAGTCCAATATCGCTGTTGCCAATGTTTTACAGGAAGCGGGTGCCGTGGTGGTATATGGCATTGTCATATCGTGACTGGCGTAGTAATTGCCCCATTGGTAGAGAAGATCGGCGTTCCGATTCGTCGAAACGCCGCCAATCTACCGCCACCGATTCGTATCGTGACTGGGAAAC
>OGVG01000080.1_pt1 | contig 11855 bp, 24 predicted proteins | sample 1575691 | NCBI WGS metagenome assembly OGVG01 (sample SAMN07581545, study PRJEB24739) | freshwater metagenome | reverse complement strand
CGCGGAGTGACTGGAGTTCAGACGTGTGCTCTTCCGATCTGTTTCCCAGTCACGATAGGGGTTGAAGCCCTACAAGCCTTATCTTGCTATAGTAATGATTCTAAGTTATAAATCAGAAAAACTACCCTTGTAGCTACCTACCCCTTACCTCGTTGTGTTGTGTTCAGTTTTCCTTTACTCCTGCATTGTTCCAAGACCTTCCTGAGCCTTTTGACAAGCTACTCTCGGGTGCTTCTCAAGAAAGTTGAAGAAAGTCAGCAAGACCTTGCAAAAGTCCAAGAACTTGTGCTACACTTCGTTCATCCTACGGAGTCACTCAGACTTCAGGCTATGTTCAACCAAGGAGATCAAGACATGACATACAAGTTTACACCTAACAAGTGGGTGCTTCTTAAGCTCACCAACAAAGAAACGCAAGAGGTGCATCAGCGAGTCTTTGCAGGATGGTTTGGTGGGTTTGCTCATGGAGATAGCTGGAGGCTTAACTCAGGAGTAGTAGATACACATGAGTACGATAAGTACTTTGTATTTACTTCAGCTTCTGGAAAGGAATATATTTGTTATAAGAATTCACAAGGTACTGAAGGAATGTCTATGTATATGCTTAATGTACTTGATGACATTATTGAAAAAGCTAAGGAAACAGTAGATATTGAAATTGTAAAGATTTAAATATGATAGATGAAATTAAAAAGCATATTAAGCCTTACTCCATTCCAGATGGAACAAACTTATATGTATTATTGGAGCTATTCAATAAATTAAACGGTGTAAAAGAAAACAAAAAAGAAAACTTAACTTTTGAAGAGTTTAGAGAGAAATATATTTATAATTGGAGGCAAGTACCTTGCAGTGCATTTAGTGATCCGAATGAAGGTTGGTATTATCAGTGGCTTTCTTATGAATCTGGAGAATGAACATGAGTGATATCGAAAAGTTCTATGCAGCTATTGCAGTAAAGTATGGATGCCAACGAGCATGGAGTCAATTGCATCCACAAGAGCAGCATCAATTTATTCAAGGGGTGAATCTTATTCTTGATGTACTGAATAGGAATTAAGATGGAAATTGCTCTTTTAACTATTGCTGGTATTGCAATTACTACTGCTGTCGTTGTAGTTATAGCAACAGTATGGATTATCAATAAGATTGTAAAATCAAATCCTTTTTGGAAGAAATAATGCCTAAAATAATCAACCTAGAAGATGAATTCAATTCTTGGTTTAATGAAATAGAAGCATTTAGTCTAAGGTCAGAAAGATTCTATGAAGAAATTAATCATTACAGAACTAGAGAAAGTCAATATGAGCTAATAATTACTTGGCTTAAAGCAGCTTATATGCATGGTGTCAGGACTGCTGCTCAGGATTCTGTAAAGACACTAGTAGAGTATTCAACTGCCGTTGAAGGAGTAGACAGTCACTGCAAGGACTACACAATGTCTGGTGCTTTTGAAGCAGCAGCAGAAAATCTAGATGCTTATTGGACTGATGTTTTGAAGGATAAAGAATGAAATTCAGAAAGAAGCCTGTAGTTATCGAAGCAATTCAATTTACTCACTGCACTGATTGGCGAGATGGACCAGATTGGTTTACTAATTCAGTAAATAAAAATAAAATAATTGTTTATAACACTGGCAAGTTCCATGACCCAAGTAAAATTTGTTACGCAGAAATTTTTACACTGGAAGGTGTAATGCTTGCTAGTGAATTAGACTGGATTATTAAAGGAATAAACGGAGAGATTTATCCTTGTAAACCAGACATCTTTGAAAAGACTTATGAAAAGGTTGAAGAATGACCCTACCAGAAAACTTCCGCTGTACTCTTGCAGCTACCTGCGACGATGTTAACAGCTTAGTCTATCCTGTTATTGCAAGCTGTAAGGTGAACGGAATTAGAATGATTGTTTCAGGAGGTGTAGGTTATAGCCGATCAGGTAAACCTCTGCCTAATAAGCACTTGCAGCAATGGTGTAAGGAGAACGCAGAGTATTTAGAAAATCTAGATGGAGAAGTCCTTGTAGGTGACTTGACAGATGAATTTTCTCTGAACAACACTACTTCAGGTATTAACTCAATTGAAGGTTGTCCTGACTTTACTTATGTAGTGTTTGATCTTGTGGACTTTACTCTAGGTTACGAGCAGCGTATCAAGAAGGCTATGGGTCAGATGCTTAAGGGTAGGATGGATACTGAAGAGATGCATAAAGCTGTTCTTGTAGATCATAGGACTATTACCTGCGCTGAAAGCCTCATGGAGTTTCACCAAGAGAATCTACAAAAAGGATATGAAGGTACGATTACTCGACTACCAAATGCTCCTTACAAGCAAGGTAGGAGTACAGCAAAGCAGCAGTACTTGATGAAAATTTATTAAGAGATTAACATGATTCCAAAAGATTTTAAACCAATGCTTGCTATCAATGCTGATAAAGTTAAGCAACAACCTGTTACCAGATATGTCTCAGAAAAGCTAGACGGAATTAGATGTATATTCTTTGATGGTGTCGCTTACAGTAGAACTTTGAAACCACTACCAAATAAGAAACTGCAAGGGCTTGCTTACAAATATGCTGAAGTATTGCATGGCTGTGATGGCGAAGTTATTTCTGGCGATTTGTACGCAGTAGATGTTCTTCAACGAAGCAATAGCTTTTGCATGAAAGCAGATAGTGTTGATGAATTTACTGTGTATTTATTTGATAAATACATTGAGGACATTCCTTGGATTAACAGGTATATGAATCTGTGTGAAACTATTCATGGTATTGCTAATGTTCAAGTTCTTACCCACTACTTTGTAAAAAGCGAATACGAAAATTCTCTTGGTGTAAACCTTGATGAATTTGAGCAAGAGGTTCTAAGTAAAGGTGGGGAGGGTTGTATAGTCCGAGATGCCTTCGCCAAGTATAAGTTTGGTAGGAGTGCCAGTAAAAATCCAGAACTTCAAAAATTGAAAAGATTCATTGACTCAGAGTTTGAGGTGATTGGTTACGAGCAGTTTGAAAGCAATCAGAACGAACTGGAACGTAATGAACTTGGGTACGCGAAACGTAGTACATCCAAGGATGGTAAAGTTCTTGTAGATCAGTTAGGTAGTTTGATTTGTAAACTACCTGATAATAAAACTTTCAATGTAGGCTCAGGGTTTACTTTAATTCAAAGGAAAGAGCTATGGAATAATCGTGACAACCTTATAGGTAAACTTGCAAAAGTGCAGTACTTTGGATATAGTCCTGACGGGATACCGTTACTTCCTGTATTTTTAGACTTTAGGAGTGAAATAGACTTAAGCTAAGGATACTTTGATATTCTTAGAAAAATACTATCAGTGAAGGTGAGAAATCCTTGCCTTTGCTGATAGACTTGAGGTTCAATACAAGGAGTCAAGATGCGCGACACTATGCAAGATGTTTTCTGGTTTTACAATACAGGTGACTGGTACTATAGATATCAGCTATATGAAGAAGGTGTAGATATGTCTAGGGAATTCTTGGTGTATTATCACGGAAGTCCTGAGTACAAGGAGTTCTTTAGTAATTTGATTGACTATAAATAAGGAGTTATAAAATGAATGAAAAACTAAATAAATTTATCTATGAAGATTGTGGTCTCTACATTGCAAAAGACAATGATGAAGTTACGCGGAAAGAGATTGAGTTTGTGTGCGAGAAGTTAATCAAAGAACTTTTGCAATACAGTATGGAAGAAGACAGTGATATGATGCAGCACATTGTCTATAATAAATTCGGTGTAAAGTTATGAACAAATACAAAACAGTACCTTTTGAAGTAGTAGAGATTTGGTACAACGATATTTACACTCCTTATACACTAAAGCCTGCTCGTAAGGATTCTAAGAAAGAATACGCGATTAAGATTGGTGATGATTTCTTTTATTTGGGTGATCCTGATAGTAGTCTGCATATTTGCGATTGGGAAGAGGAATGAAAGTCTCTGAAACTCGTGATATGTTTGTCAAGTGGATGAAAGCTACAATGTGGTCTGCTAATGGTCTAGATATGAGTAAAAACTATCTTGGAGAATTTGACCAACCATATGAAAATATGTACCAAGCATACGCTGCTGGTGTTCGCAAAGGTATGAGGATTCAGAAGGAGAAGAGTAATGCAAGAAGCTGAAGCAATGCAAGTAAACTTTAACCCTTCTCTTGCTTCTCTAGCAAAGCAAGCTGAAGAGCTTATCAGTAATACTAAGATTGAAGTACAAGGTGAAGAAGTACGTTGGTACAGCCCTGCAGTTTTCAATCACATCTATGGTAAGATGATCGTTGATGAGATTATTGCAATGCTGCAGGAGAAGGTCTTTGAGTACGATGCTGATGAAAGGTTTGTATCTGCTCAAGCTCTAGAGACTGCTATGCAGATTATTAGGAATAGGTTTGGATGAAAGGAGGACGTATTGTCTAGATTTGTAAAGCATACATCTTGCGAGCAATGCGGCTCCAAGGACAACTTTGCACTATATGTTGATGACGAAGGCTACGAATCAGGGCACTGCTTCGGATGTCAATTTACTATTCCTAGCCGTGAATATCTAGAGCAGCAAGAAGATAGCAAGAGTAGTCGAGTCAAGACTAAAAGTAAACAACTGGAAGAAGATATGGAAATCAAGCCAAGCAACAAACCTGCAATCTCTGACGAAGAAAACAAAGAGATTAAGTCCTATACTTCTTTGAAGGGCAATGGCTTTCGCGGTATTCGTGACGATATTTACGCTATGTTTGGCGTAAGGCATTCTTATGATGAAAGCACTGGAGAGGTAATCGAGCAGTACTATCCTGTTACTCAAGATGGTCAATTGAGTGGTTATAAGATTCGTGAAGTTCCTAAGAATTTCAGGTCTAAAGGTAGGACTGGTGCAGACTGTGAATTGTTTATGCAGTTCAAATTCAATCGTGGTGGCAAATATCTTCTTCTTACAGAAGGGGAGTGCGATGCCCTTGCAGCCTATCAGATGTTTGCTGACTATGCTAAATCAAAGAATAGTGACTTTGAGACTGCAGTAGTGTCTCCCACTACAGGAGCCAATTCTAAGAAACAGATTGCAGCGCAGTACAAGTTTTTCGACAGCTTTGACATTATCGTTCTAGGTTTTGATAACGACAAAGCAGGCAAAGAAGCTGCAGAGGAAATTATTAAGTATCTTCCAAAAGGCAAGGTCAAGGTAATGAAGATGCGTTACAAAGACGCAAATGAATACCTGATGCTCGGTAAAAATAAAGAGTTCTTGCAGGACTTTTATTCTGCTGAGAAGCCCGTCCCAGTTGGGGTTCTTCCTTCAGATCAGCTTTACGACCGTCTGATGCAACAAGCAAAGACTGAGAAACTTCCTTGGCCGGAGTTTATGGGGAGTCTTAACGATTTCTTCAAGGGAGGTATGCCTCTATCGCACATCATCAACATTGCTGCTGCTACATCTGTCGGTAAGACTACACTTATCAATGAACTGCTATACTATTGGATTTTCAATTCACCCCATAAGTGCGGTATCGTGTCTATGGAACTTGACGCAGGGCAGTATGCTGAAGCATTACTATCTCGGCATCTTGGCAGGAAGCTAGTATTGATTGCAGATGAAGCTGAGAAGATTGAGTATTTGCAACGACCTGACATCAAGGAAAAGGCAGATCAACTGCTGCGAGATGAAAACGGTGATCCGAGGTTTTATCTTCTAGATAATCGAGATGGTACTGTAGAAGAAATTCAGCAGACTGTTGAAGAGCTTGTTGTTGCTTGTGGCTGTAAGGTCATTATTATTGATGTTTTGCAGGACATTATTGCATCACTTCCAAACGAAGAGCAGGAGAAGTTCCTTAAGTGGTCTAAGAGTCTGATTAAGAGTCATGGCATTTCATTGGTTTATATCAATCATACTCGCAAGACTTCTGCAGGACAGAATGCAGCAGATGATGAACAGAGCGTACACGGCAGCTCCAGTATCATCAAGTCAGCTTCAGTCAATATTATGCTGAAGAGGGATAAGATGTCACCTGACCCGCTAGTACGAAACCGTACAGAGATTCTTGTGCATAAGAATCGAATCTTTGGTTTGACTGGTCCAGCGGGTGCTGTATATTATGACAATGACACTCATACTCTTCATAACTTTGATAAGTGGGTTGAAGAAAATGGAATAACAGCGTTTTAAATTTTAGGCGGGCTAGTCCTGCCTTTTCTATTGCTTTTATGGATATAACCATGCTACAATAATTATTACTTTTGAAAGGATGTAGCATGATTGGTATATACTCAATAACCAATAACTTGAATGGTAAAAGATATATTGGTAAATCTAAGAATATTAGAGCTAGATTTTGGCAGCATAAAAATGCTTTAGATAAAATTTGCAGTGGAGATTCGAGATACAAGAAAAATACAAACAGGCATTTAGCAAACTCTGTATTAAAGTATGGTATTGAAAACTTTACATTTGAAGTACTACAAGAGTTTCAAGAATGCAGTGACACTGATCTAGCAGATGCAGAAATATATTGGATGGACTTCTACAAGACCACAGATAGAGACTTTGGATATAATCTTGTAAGGGATAGCTCGTCCTCTATTGAAGTTCACGAAGAGACTAAGAAAATACTATCTGATTTATTTTCTGGAGAAGATAATCCAAATTTCGGAAATAAATGGACAGACGAGCAAAAGTCTAATATGTCTAATATAAAGAAAGCACAATTCCAAGATGGCACTTACGACTTTATGAAAACAGAAGAATGGAAAAGTAAGCTATCTGAGTGGGGCAAAGAAACTTGGAAAGACGAAGAAAAGAAGAAAGCAATGGCAAGAAAAGTTGCAGAAGCTACTAGCAATCTTAGGTTTGAGCAATACGATAAGCATACAATGCAGCTAGTTGGAGAGTACAGTAGTATGCTAGAAATAATAGACAAGTACCCTGACTTTCACAAAATTGCCATTTATAGCGTTTGTAACGGATGGAAGAAGTCTTACAGGGGTTTCGTGTGGAGAAGTTTTGAGAAAGTGTGATATACTGCAGCAAAGAAAGGACTACCATGCGTTTTGTTATTGACATCGAGAGCACAAATCTTCTTCAAAATGGCATTGATTATACAACTATGCCGTATCAGCTAAAGCAGGACTATAAGGTTCACTGCGTAGTTATCCGTCATGTAGATAGCTCTGCAGTCAAGACACTTGTTGGTGAAGAGATTACAAAAGAAAATCTTCAGACTGCTCTTAGGAAATGCACAGAACTTATTGGGCACAATATTTGTGCCTTTGATCTGCCTGTACTAAAACTGTACGGTGTTCTTGAATATGACATAGCATTCCCAGGTAAGGTTACTACACTGTTTGGGAAACCTTGCAAGATTACAGATACCCTTATCTGGTCTAAGCTACTAAATGCTGACCGATTTGGTGGCCACAGCCTTGACGCTTGGGGTAAACGACTAGGCAATCTTAAGGGAGACTTCAATGATTGGTCTAAGTTTAGTCAAGAAATGCTTGACTACTGCGTTCAAGATACGGCAGTCAATGTAAGCATTTTTCATAAACTTGTAGAAGAGCAAGGAGAGCATGATTGGTCTGTTCCATACAGCATGGAGATTAAACTAGCCGACCTTACCCTAAAGCAAGAATTGTTTGGTTTTTCTTTTGACTCTAAACTTGCAGAAAGCAACCTACAAGAATTGACTAAGCTAATGCAAGAAATTGCAGCTACTGTTGATCCGTTGCTACCTAAGAAAAAGATGCCTAAGTCTGAAAGCAATTACTATGTGATGCCTAAGATTAAATTTAAGAAAGATGGTAGTATCTCTTCTAATATGCAAAAGTTTCTAGATAAGTTGGGAGCAAGTCTTACAGAAGACAATAAGTTCGTCCTGTATGATGGTAAGCAGTTTCCAATAACTACAGAAGAGCCTCTTAAGTCAGAGACAGATGCAACTATTGAAGATATTGATGTTGTAAAGAGCTATCTGCTTTCTCTAGGTTGGAAACCTTCTGAAGTCAAGGAAAGGGATATCACAAAGAATCAAGACAAGACTGTAAAGAAACTTCCAGAGGTTATTGAAGCCATTGAAAGATACATAAAGCAGACGGAAAGTTCTTTGTTCAAGCAGCTACGCCTAGACCACATGGACATTGAGGAAAAGAATCTAAGGAAGCATCTTATTCGTTTAGTTGAAGAGACTAAGCCACAAGTCAAGTTCGGTAAAATGCAAGCGCAGAAGCCTATTTTTCTACCTACTACTCCAAAGCTGACTGTAGGTGTAGAAAAAGAAATCTGTCCAAATCTGGTTGAGCTAGGAGACAAGGCAGGCTTTGTTAAAGACGTTGTTCACTACTACACCTATAGGCACAGGAAGAACTCTATTGCTGGTGGTGTTTTGGATGAAGATGGAGAACCAGTTACAGGCTTTATGAGTGCAGTCCGAGAGGATGGTAGGATACCTACCCCAGCAGATACTCTAGGAGCAAACACAGGTCGATACAGGCACAAACTAGTTTGCAATGTACCTCGCGTTACCTCTTTGTATGGAGAAAATATGCGTAATCTTTTTGGTTGTGGTAAAGGTCTATACCAACTTGGTTTCGATTTTGCCAGCCTTGAGGCTCGTATAATGGGACACCATGTAATGCCTTATAAAGACGGTGAAGAATTAGCTGTAGCTTTGATTGCAGAGAAGCCAAACGATATTCATAGCATAAACGCAAGGAAACTTGGCATTGATCGTAGTGCAGCTAAAAGTTTTAGTTATGCCGCAATTTACGGTGCCCAACCGAAGAAATTGTCTAAGATGCTTGGCATTACAGAAGAAGAAGGTAAGAGGTTGTTTAATGAGTATTGGGATGCAGTGCCAGCCCTTAAGGAGCTAAAGCAAGTTGTAGAAAAGCAATGGGAAGCTAGCGGAAAAAAGCACATTACAGGTTTGGATAATCGCTTGCTTAACACTCGATCTAAGCATTCTCTAATCAATGTTTTGTTTCAGTCTGGTGGTGCAATAGCAGCCAAGTGGTCTTCTGTTCGTATCGCAGAGTACCTAGAAGACCGTGGATTGCTTGGTGATCCATTCAAGCATACTAAGCAAGACCCTAAAGTATGGTTTATGATCGCGTATCACGACGAATGCCAATTTGCTGTACATCCAAGTCTAATGCAGGTTAAAGTTTTTGATAACGAAGACGATGCGAAATCTTTTACTAAACAGGGGAAAGGTTGCAGCGCAGTAGGACATGGTTCAAAGGGCTACTATGTAGGCATCAAGACTACACCAGTGGATGCAATTGAAGAAGGTATTCAGAATGCTTGCAAAGAGCTAGACCTCCGTGTTACACTTGGCTTTGAGTGGATTCCCGGAGCAACTTGGGGACAGTGCCACTAAACCTATGCTACAATCCAAGCATGACCAACAAGGTACACCCACCATGACAAGCACAAACCTCTTACAAACCATCCAAGCAACTATCTCTGACCTAAGAAAATTTCAACCAACCCCTTCTCAGGAGCAAGTTTTGATGTATACTTACACTTACGATCCGTACTACCAGACTCTCATCAAGAAAGATGCTGCATCTGGTAGGCATGTAGGTAGCTTGAGTATTCCTTTGCAGGATTTGTATGAAGTACTGAAGGTTATTGAAAAGCACGTAGAGAAGGTTGACATGAAGGTGAATTAAGAGATGTAAATACGCTGTTGACAGCAGCGAAGTTTGATGTATAATCAAGTCTTGTCTTACCAGAGATATTCATAGTCCTCCTTGACGATTGACTTCATTGATCTTGCTGAAGTAAACTGCAGGATCGTTTAAGAAGTATTTTGCTAGTCTTATAGATACATAAAAGATATCTGAGCGAGAAAAGCACAAGATTATGGTAGAATACTTCTTAAAGTTTAGAAGATGAAGTTTAATGACAATACGAATACGGGCCGTGTCCCAGTACAAATCTTCTAAATTTGCGTCATTAAACAACTGGATGGATGACAAGAGGATCGTTCCCTCCACGGCCTTCCATTATTAGGAGTAATCATGTCACTCAAAGGTATTGAAGCCATGAAAAAGTGGCGTGAAGAAAATCCAGAAGCTGCTGCAAAATCAGCAGAAGCTCTCAAAGCATGGCGTGAAGCTGGAGGTAAACCTAAGAACCCTCTAGAAAAACTTCAAGAAAATCCAAAATCATTACGCCTAGCCATCAATGCTAAATGCTGGGATTGCTCTAACTTTCAACGAGAAGAGATTGCTAGTTGTCATCTTACTAAGTGCGGACTATGGCACGTAAGACCTTATCAAAAGAAAGGTGAAGAAAAAGATGAAGTAGATGCTGAAAACTCTTAAACTTGTGCTAGAATCTAAACATAGTCGTCAAGCTAGACTCTAAACAGCTTAAATCAGTCTAAACCAAATAGTCAAAGGAAATCAAATGTCAAAAAAATTCGACAAAATCTTCGGTATGCTAGTCTATGTTTCTGTTCATGAAGCAAAGCCTGCACTTGTCAAGCCCGGCGCTCCTCGCAAACCAAACGAGTGGAAGGCATCTGTTGTACTAACTGATGAAGATTTTGTAGACGAACTAGAAGATTATGCAAAGTCTCTTGAGACTATGATCTCCCTTAAGAAAGTTAAAACTGCAGAATTCCGTTCAATTTATAAAGTTGACCCTCCCACCGATGCAGGTAAAAACGTATGGGTATTTACTCTACGCAAGTCTGTAGAACTTGGTAAAACTGGTAAACCAGTCCCAGAGCTATATCATCCGAAAGCATATCTTAAAGATGGGAATGTAATCTCCGATATTACCCATACGAAACTTATCGGTAATGGTTCAATGGGTGCTCTTGCTGTTGATAAATTCCCACGTACAAGTGGTGGTACATCTCTCTATCTAAAATCTGTTCTTGTCACTGATCTTGTTGAATATGAAAATGTAGGTACTGCAGCAAAACCAGGATCGGAGTGGGACGATGACAGCGCAGATGATGGTGATGGTGGTTCTGTAAAGGTTCCTAAGAGTGCTGCAAATGCAAAGCCTGCTGCTAAGAAAACAAAGCCAGTCTTTGAAGACGACATGGACGACGATTCAAGTCCCTTCTGATCTAGTTTAACCTAAGAACCTAGACTAACCTCTAGGTTCTTTCTAAAGAATCAAGGAACAATATGCAAATCATCAAACGAGGTAACTCTCTAGAAGTAGAGAAAATCTCTAACGGTTTTCTAGTTACTCTAAATGGTCAAGATTCTAATGATGACTGGCTTAATGAAAAAGTCTTTGTAGAAAACCTAGACAAAGTTCAACAACTCTCAGATCAATACTTCAAACTCCTAGTATGCTAAAACCTAACAGTACTTTCAAACTCTCTAAGCAAACCAAGCGATTTATGGCTACTATCGTTGATGATAAGCAACGAGCCATCTTCAAGCAAGTCATGATTCAGGCACAACTAGCTGCTGAAGAAGCTAAGAAGCAAAACATGAAATCAGGAAAGGATAAGGAATGAACCTAAAAGAAAAGTTTAATCTAGAGACAGCTACTGTTGCTGTAGGAGCTACATTGCTAATTCTGCTGATTATTGCTTTCGTAATCTTTGGTCCTATTGTAGTACTGTGGAGTATCAATACTCTGATCCCTATTGCTGCAATCCCGTATAATTTCTTTACTTGGCTTGCAGTAGTTGTGCTGTATCTATTTACCAAGTCTTCAGTATCTATTAAGAAATAAGGAATAAAATATGAATCGCAAAGAAGCCATTGCTAAACTCGTAAAGCAGTATATCCAGATTCAGTCGATAGAGGGGGCTATCGTGACTGGGAAACAGATCGGAAGAGCGTCGTGTAGGGAAAGAGTGTCTTCGCCTGTGTAGA
>OGVG01000079.1_pt1 | contig 11948 bp, 4 predicted proteins | sample 1575691 | NCBI WGS metagenome assembly OGVG01 (sample SAMN07581545, study PRJEB24739) | freshwater metagenome | reverse complement strand
ATTCCAGTTGGTGATGCAGCGTATGCATCAGACCGTTTCTTCGCAGACCCTGCATACGTCGGTGACGTAGATCAGCAGTTCTACAATGATGCGTCTGAGACAGTGATGGACGAAGATCTCGCTATCATCGAAATCGACCTTGGATCTGTTGCAAAATATCCTGGATACTATCAGACAGCTAATGGCTTTATCTCTGATGAAATCTATATTCAAGATGGAAGCTACTATCAAGCATTTTCATATGTCGTGCGCGTTGAAGAAGAACTTCGTAGATATGCAGACATAGTAAAAGCGCTTGTTCATCCGTCTGGTATGAAGATCTTTTCTGAGTACAACATCTATCATGATCTTCAGTTGTCTCCAGAAATTCCGCGTATCACTTCTGTTCTTCAACTTCCTTTATTCGATCATCAGCCTTCGACTGCAACGACAGGCGATCGTGGCGTTGGATACACTGGATACGACATTCTTGTCACTGAAGCTGGAGCGACAGTAACGACTCCAATGGAAGGCGCAACTCCAGTTTATTCTCGTCAAGGTAAGGCATCACTGCTTCCAGCAAAAACTATTCGCGACATTGTCAATCAGCCCGACAACATTAGAATTAAGTGGGTTGAAAAAGCTCTAGCTGATATCATGTCGCCTGAAGACGCACCAAGCAAACATGTTCAGAAACCATTTGAAAGTTTTGTGTCTCAGTACATTGAAACTGTAGCTAAACAATATAATAAGAACTATAATGATAGTGTCAATCAGCCTGACGTTCAAGCTAAATTCTTAGCCACTGTAAAAGCTGACATTCAACCAGTAATCGAATCTCTGTCAAGCTGGTTGACAAAGCCAGTGCAAGATCAAATCAACGCTATCAGTGATAGCAACTTCCGTAGATTCTTTAAGAATCTCGTCGAAGTCATCACTACACCAGACACTAAGAAATTCGACTACAGTAAGAGACTTCAAGATCTTGCCACTGCAATCGAAGCAATCTCAAAAGATCCTAAAAAGAATCTTACAGATGTCATATCGTCTCCAACTGATGCTCAACTCTATACAAAATACAAGAATATGTTTGAGACCGTCACTAATACTGTGACAAGAGTAAAACTCAGTGAAAAGGCTTTAGTTGATATTCAGAACATTTTAGACGCAAACTCTAAGGGATTCACTAGAACATTTGCAGATTCTTCTCCGATATCGGACAGATCTGTCAAAGGTGCGCATAAATACTTTGTAAGTACTAACGTATCTTTGATTGACTTCATTGCAATTGTTCGTGCTATCTTGCTGCAAGATAATGTTGACGCTAGTGATCTACCGGTCAAGCTTTACTTAAAGTCTGTTTCAGAATCGCTAACGTTACTAGAAACCGAATATGCGACCATAAGAAAGAATAATAGAGAATTGCTGAACGCTTTGGACACTATGGCCCGAGTATTCACAAAGCCGCTGATCGAGACATTGACCATTCTTGAAACGCGATCAGCTAGACTCGGCAAAACCGTTGCCGATAATTACAGTGTTCAAGATTCGCTTTTAGCTTCTGACAAAGCTAAAGTTAATTCTGAGACAATAAATATTAGTACGAACGGCAGGTTACGTCTGCAACCGTATGACCGCGAATCATACTTTGCCGTGTTTGATGACTATCAACCTGCAACCATAATCACATAAGGAGTATCCTATGATCCTAGTCCCAAAATTCAAAAACTTAGTTGAACTTGAAGGTTCGCTATCTATCGTCGTAACCGACACTATCACTAACACTGTTCGTCAAGAACTCTATGTTCCTAACCTAGTTGTTGCAACTGGTAAGGCATGGATTGCTTCACGTATGGTCGGCGTTGCTGATCCAATCATGTCTCACATGGGTATCGGTACTAGCGCAACGACCGAAGTTGCAGGTAACACTGCTCTTGGTGCTGAACTGACTGTTGCTGGTGGCTACACCGGTTATACCCGTGCTGGTCTGACGATTGCAACTTCGTCTTCAAACGTCGTTACATACTCAGCAAACTTCGCAGCGAACAACCCATCTGCTCCTTCTGATGGTGCTGTTCTTCGTGAAGCAGGTATCTTCAACGCTAGCTCTGGTGGCACAATGCTTTGCCGTACCACTTATCCTATCGTTACCAAGCTGCCAGCTGACGCCCTGACCATCACCTGGACAATCACCATCCAATAATTTGGAAAACCAATAATGGCATTGCTAAAGTTTTCGTTAAAGACTAACATCGTTAAGTCTATTTTTCAAGAAATCTTCTCGAAGACTTCTCATTACTATTACACGTACGGCAAGAACTCAATCTGGCCTACTGTGACTAATGAAGTCAATGGCGAGACGATCACAGTTTCTGACGAAAACAGTGCTCCGTCAGTAGTTGATTCATATTCATACGAGATTGAAACTCGTAGAAACATGATCTACATGAAGCTGATTGACTCTAACGATGCCTGCATTGTGGCGAAACGCAACAACTGGGTCGCCGGTTATACGTATGATATGTATGACGATTATTCGGAAGAACGTCCTGCGTATTCCGGCGCTACCAGACTGCAAGATGCAGTCTACTATGTTATGACGACAGACTTTAACGTTTATAAGTGTCTGTTCAATAACGGCAACAAGCCATCTACTATTCAACCAATCGGTACAAGTCCTGGCGCCTTTCAGAATTCTGACGGCTACATTTGGAAATTCATGTACACGATTCCTCTTTATCTAAGAAACAAGTTTCTGAACTCTTCTTGGATGCCAGTTACTACGTCTCTTTCGAATCAGTTCTATTCGAATGGGTCAATCGTTGACTACACTATCGAAAATGCAGGTGCTCAATACGTTAAGAACACTTGGAAAGTCAAACGAATTCTTATTCTTGACGGCGGGTTTGGTTACACGTCTGCAGGAACAACTATCACATTCCCAGCGCCAGAAAGCGGAACAACTGCAACTGCTGTCGTAAACTCTATCGGCGATCTTGGAAACATCGAATCTATTTCGATCACTAATCCTGGCTTAGGATATGATTATCAGCCTCAGCCTATCATCACTGCTACGACTGGATCCGGTCTTAAATATACTGTTGAATACGAAGTCGACGGCACTACATACACTGAAATCACTGTTGTCGGCGACGGTTATAACGAACAAAACCCATATACTCTAAAAGAAATCACTATCATTGATCGTGGTTCATATGTCACTCCTCCAGCAGGCGACTTATTCACTTTTTCGCCTCCTCAAAAGACTTACGGAAGAATGCCTGTTGTCAGCGTGACATTCAGATCTATTGCAGGAAATGGAACTGCTCCTTATGAAGTCGATCAAATCGAAATCGTAGACGAAGGTTATGGTTATACAGAACCTTTAGTGTTCGGTCAAAACGTTTTTGCTGGTCCTCTTACGCTAGACAATTCTTTTGACTGCAGTCTAAATACTGAATCGCAAAAGAACCCCGCAACCATCATTCCATTAGTTGGAACTAATGGCGAAATTGAAGGCATCACGATCACTGAACCTGGTGCTGGTTACACGTACGCAAACGTTGTCATTCGTCTAATGAAGCAAATTGAACCGGGCGTCCCTGGTGCTCCATTCGTAGAAGTGACAGAAGCGATGGATGAAGCCGATCCAGTTTACACTGCGGGCTTCAAGAAAGCAAGCATCATTCTTAATTTTGGTATCGGTGATATTGAAACCAAACAATCGACTGTTGAGCTTCTCGCAGTCAATGGCTCTATTCCGATCATTGTTGTAGAAGAGCCCGGCGTTGGTTATCCTTCTGACACAGTGATTCAAATCTCCGGTGACGGAACTGGATGTCAAGCAGTGCCTATCATTGATTCCGGTAATATCATCGGTGTTAGCGTAACGAACCCAGGACAAGGATATTCTTATGCAACTGCCACTGCGACCGGCGGCGGCGCATCTGCAATTCTACGTCCAATTATTGCGCCAAAGGGTGGACACGGGCGTGATGCAGTTTCTGAGCTTTCAGCTAATACGATTATGCTGACTGGTCGTCTTGGATTAGAAAAAATTCAGAGTATTCCTACTAACTCTGATTATCGTCAAATTACGATTCTTAAGAATCCGTATGTGTATGGTGACCGCATTTTTTATCGCAACGCAAATGGTTCGACAACGATTAAGCTTGGCTGCGAAATCGTTAGTACGAATACAGTCGCATACAATTCGTATCAACCCGGCGATCAGTTAGCGCTTACGTCAGCGTTAGATAAAACATACACTATAGTTGGTAAGTCTATCTCTACTATAGATAATAAATACTATTTGATAGTGACTGTAAATGATAACTACATTCCAACTCCAGGTAACGTTCTGTCTAACGGATCGTACTCTATCACTATTACGACGGTGACCAATCCTGAAGTAGATAAGTATTCAGGTGAGGTTCTTTTCATAGACAACAGAATTAAGTTTGCGTCTTCAGAAGAACAGACTATCGTAACATCAACGCTGATTAGCTTTTAAGAGAAAAGACAAATGGCACTAGACTTTAATACTGAACCATTCTTTGACGATTATTCTGAAGATGACAAATTCCATCGAATTCTCTTCAGACCAGGTTATGCGGTTCAAGCGCGTGAATTAACTCAGCTACAAACTATCCTTCAAGAACAAGTTCGTCGTCATGGCGATCATATGTTCAAAGAGGGATCGATGATCATTCCTGGTCAGATCTCTTATGACACTGATCTGGCATATGTTAAGTTAGTCACTGACATCACTGTCGACATCAGTTCTATTCTTTCTTCTCTTGTTGGAAAAGAAGTTCAGAACGCTGATGGTCTTATTGCTAAAGTTGTTGCATACACTTTAGCAGAAACCGTTGAGATTGATGGTAATAGCGTTCTTGAACCTAATACGCTTTTCATCAAATATTTGAACTCAGTTCAAGACGAAATCGGCAACAACGTTTCTGCATACACTGTAGGTGATGTTCTTTCTCCTACCGATGGCACTTCTGGTCTAGACGTCACCGTTTCTGAAGATATTGAAAACGGCTTCCCTCCAGTTGGCGTTGGTTGCTCTGCTACGATTCAACGTGGTATCTACTACATCAAAAAGAATTTCGTTCTTGTCCAAGATCAAACGATTGTTCTTGACAAGTACACCAACACTCCAGATTATCGTGTTGGTCTTAAGTTAGTTGAATCTATCGTCTATCCTGAAGATGACGAACAACTTCTGGATAACGCACTTGGTTCTCCAAACTACGCCGCTCCTGGCGCAGCGCGTTACAAGATGGATCTCGTGCTTACGAAGATTCCTCAAGATCCAGACCAAGTCACTATCACTCAAGAAACTGACTTCATTGATCTTCTTCGTCTGAAGAATGGCGAAGTTATTTTCAGAATCGATCGTACTACTTACGCAGAAATTGAAAAGACTCTTGCTCGTCGTACTTATGACGAGTCTGGTGATTACGCTCTTTCTCCATTTGGCATTCAAGCTCGAGACTATCGTAACAATCTTCGCGGCGATTGGGCAGCGTCTGAAAAGTTCATTCAAGGCGACATCATCAAAGTTCCTTATGGAACTAACTTCTTGTACTTTGTTGCTACAACTGCTGGTATCTCTGGCGGTTCACGCCCAACGTTTGAAACCTATACGTCTGTTGACAACTTCGTTGACAACCAGATCACTTGGGAATATGTTCCATATCCAAACTTCAACAACGGTGTCTACACTTTCGCTGCAGGTAATGAAGACTTCGCTGAGTTCACGCTAAATGACCACATTCGCCTTGACGGTATGTTGGCGCTTGGCGTTGAAGCAGGTAAGGCGTACGTTCGTGGTTATGAGATTGAAAAGATCTCTACTGAGTATCTTCCTGCAGAAAAATCACGTGCTCTTCCAGCTGGTTCAGCAGCGCTGTGCACTTACTTCGGCGTAGAATCTCTACCAGAAGTTCAAGACTCTGTCTCTTCTTCAAAGACAGCGACATTTGATTTGTCAATGGGCTCATACGTTATCGTCAACAACGTTGCGTATCTTCCGAACATTTCTACTCTTCCTCAAGTCAAACTACACAGCGAAGTCAAAGCATCTGCTACTGCGAACACTGTAATCGGTTATGCTAGAGTTCGTGCATTTGAAAAGCACGAAACCGGCTCATATAAGCTGTTCTTGTTCGACATCAAGATGAACACTGGTAAAGACTTTGCTAACGTAAAGTCGGTGTACGACGTTGCTACGACATTCAGCTGCGACATGGTACAAACAGATAGTAAGACTGTTATTCAAAATCCTGATGATGGCTCACTGATCTGGCAACTTCCAGACTACGCTATTTCAAATATCTCTGAAGTAACGTACTCAGTTGTAGCACCTCTGACACAAACTGCATCTAGTGGCATCATCACTCTGAGCGCTCCAGCTGGTTATTCGTTTGAATCTATCAATAACGCTAACAACTACATTGTAGCGAATAACAGCACTGGTGCTATTCTTGCAACGCCATCACTAAGCATTTCTTCAGGAAGCTTGGTCGTTTCAGGTCTAACTAACGGCACATCTTATACAGTATTTGCAACTCTACTTCGTGCTGATGCTACATCTGCTCAAGTTGTTCGTGTACTGACAGATGCTACTCCAATGCAGCTGACGACTAAAGCTGCTGCACAAGCAAAAACAATCACTCTGAATCATTCATACGTAACTCGTATTGTTTCAGTGATGATGTCTACTGCAAATACCAGTGGCACGACTTGGGGCACTACTCCAGTCTATACTGTAGACATTACGAATCGCTACACATTTAATGGTGGTCAAGACGGATCTCAAATTGCGCTGTCTAGCATTTCGCTAGTTCCAGGTGCAGAGCTTCCAGTTGGTCCTATCATGATTAAGTATGAATATGTGACTTCAAACGAAGGAAGCTTAGGCGACTTCTCTGGATTAAATTCATACGCTCATGCAACTTCACGTATTCGTTACGATCAGATTCCAGTAGTCGGCTCTTTCCCTCTTCGCGATTCTGTCGACTTCCGCCCTCACATGGTTGGATCATCGTTTGATCCACGTTGGTTCCCGAAATTTGGTTCTACTGGTTCATTCAAATATAGAAACAACTTGTCTCGCATTGACAACGTTGCACTGAGCTCGACCGGTCAATTCATCGTAAGTCGCGGTATTCCTTCTGACAATCCATCAGAACCAAATACGCCTGCACTATCGATGAAACTTGCTCAGGTTTCGATCGAGCCTTACACATTCAAGCGTGGCGATTCTATCGGTGTCGTCATCAACCGTCAAGAAAACAAGCGCTACACCATGCGCGATATCGGTAAGCTTGAGCGTCGTATTCAAGATCTTGAATACTATACATCTCTGACGCTAACTGAACTTGACACTAAGAACATGCGTATTGTCGATAGCGAAGGTTTTGAACGCTATCAGAACGGTTTCTTGGTTGACACCTTTGATGGCCAGGGCGTTGGTAACGCAGCGTCTGACGACTGGAACGCTTCTATTGATTCTCAGAACAAAGAACTTCGTCCATTCTTTGAGCAGAAGCAAGTTTCTCTTCTAGAAAACGTTGGTGCTACTACCAAGAACTACAAAGTTTCTGGTGACTTAGTCACTCTGCCATTCACTGAAGTCGATCTGATTGTTCAGAAAAAGGCTTCTATGACAGAGAACGTCAACCCATACGCTCTGTACACGTGGAAGGGCGTCGTTGACATCAACCCTTGGTCAGATACATGGTTCTCTACTCATCATCGTCCAGACATTATCCTGAACGATGAATCGCAGTACAACGCCATCGTCGCTAAAGCTGAAGCTGATGGTATTCTAGGCACTGTCTGGAATTCATGGCAAACTGCATTCTCTTCAAGCAAGTCACTTGGTAGCAGGCTGCAGCAACTTGGTGCATGGTCAACTGCAAACACCGAAATCCTGAATGCAACCAACAACGGTGGCAGTTTCTGGAGAAACCGTGCGACTTTCACAGCAGAGGAAATGATCTCTATCGGCGGTGTTCCAGGCAACCTTTCAACTGGTGTTGCAGGTTCTCGTGTTCTTACGATTGAAACCACTGCTGTTGAAACTACTGCAACTCGTAGTGGTACTCGTAGCTTTGTTGTCGACAAAGTTGATAGCCGTGTTCTTGAAGATCGTGTAGTCGATACTCAAGTAGTTCCTTACATTCGTCCTCGTGCAGTTCTGTTCACTGGCTTTGGTTTCAAACCATCGACCAACATGTACGGATACTTTGACAATGTGCTGGTGAACGAATATATCACTCCAGCTATTCGTCTTGAAGTCACTCCTATTGCTAAGTCTGACGGTTCTCTGTATCCATTCCAGTTTGATGTAACTCGTAACGCTGGTTCTGCAGTTTCAACTGATCCTGCACGTTCAGTTCTTTCGAATGATGGTATCGATCTTGCTGGAACAGTGACACTGACTCAAGGCAGCGCAACTGTAACCGGCATTTCAACAGCGTTCCTATCTCAAATTCAAGTCGGCGATGATCTTAACTTCGGTATCGATAAGCTGTACAAGGTTGCGTCTATCACTGACAACTATACGTTAACGCTGACTACAACTTGGACAGGCGCAACAGTTGATGGAATCTCTGCAAACGTTATTCCTGCGAAGACTGGCCGCAACACTGAAGAAGTTGAAATTGCTTTCAACCACGGCGAAGTCATCAAAGAAGTTGGCGGAAACGGCAACACTGCGATCGTAGTTGGACAAGAAGTTTACCTCGGCAAGTACTACATTTATGTTCTAAACATTAGAGGAAGCGGTGTCTTCTCTACTGGTTCAAGCACATATCTCGAAGGCGAGTACACTGTAAGCGGTGTTAAGCCAAGAGTGAAGTTCATTGCCAAGACTGTTCCAACAGCGCTGACAAGTTCTTATACTGGTCTGCTGTGTGGTATCTTCCGCATTCCGTCAAGTCCTCTTCTGAAGTTCAGAACTGGTACTCGTGAACTACGCTTCTCTGATTCTGCAGCAAACACAGTAGCACTTCGTGCAGCACAGGAGTCTACTTCTGGCGGCGCATTCTACGAAGCTAAGGGTCTTGTTGAAATCATGCAGCGTACGATCGTTTCGACTCGTACTGCTAATATCGTATCTCAGCAAGTGTCTGACACTAACACTGTCGTAACCGTTAGCGATCGTCTAACTCGCGACACCGGCTGGTACGATCCACTGGCTCAAACCTTCCTTGTTCAACAAGACGGCGGTGCATTCATCACATCAGTTGACCTCTTCTTTGCATCCCGCGATGAAAAGGTTCCAGTTCGTGTTGAAATCCGTGAAGTCGTTAACGGTTATCCAGGTTCTGCAATTCTTCCATTCTCTGTAGTTGAGAAGAAAGGCGGATCGGTTAACGTTGATGCTACTAAGGGTTCTCTTGCAACTACGTTCAACTTCACTTCTCCAGTGTACTTACAGAACGGCGTTGAATACGCACTAGTTGTTCTATCTGACTCTAATAATTACAGACTGTGGATCAGCCAGACAGATACGATTGATGTTGAAACCAACATTCGTATTAGCAGTCAGCCTTACAATGGCGTTCTGTTCAAATCTCAGAACGCTTCTACCTGGACTGCTGACCAAACTCAGGATATGAAGTTCGTGATTCGTCGTGCAGAATTTAGCACTTCGCCAGTAAGCATTGAGTTCATTCCTCCTAAGTTGACTTTCAAAGATCTTGGCTGGAATCCTCTGAACTTTATCACTGGTTCACGCCGCTGCCGTGTTGAACATAAGAATCATGGTATGATCGCTGGTGAATACGTTGTGCTTAAGACACGTCAGATCATCGACTCTATCAACGGGATTAACAAGCAGTACATCTTCGATACTCCACTTCAAATTCTAAGTGCAGAGCTTGACTCTTATGTGGTAGAATTTGGTGGCACAGTGAATTCTAATGCAACCGGTAGAACTGGTGGATCGTTCATCTGCGCATCTGAGAACTTTGAATTCTCGACAGCAATGCTTGAAGTTTCGGAAGTTGTTCCAGAAGGTACGTCTATTTCGTACACAGCTAAGGTCATCAACCACGCTGATCAAGTTGCTGAATATAAGATGATTCCTAAGGAAAACACTACGTTTGAAGAAGTGAAGGTGTACCCATCTGAATACAACTATACTAGTTCTACTTTCCCAAGTGGTCTGTCTATTGTTGCTACTCTGAATCCATCTAATGTTCTTCGTTCAGTTTCTCCAGTTATTGACCTTGGCCGCGTAGCAATGACGATGGTATCAAACAAGATCGATAATCCAGGTCTTGACATTAACGATTCAGCTCTTGACTACTTCGTAATCGGAGAAGACGTTCAGATCGGATCTGGCCAAGCGCTTGATATGGTTGATGCAAACGGTGACACCGTTGACGATACTCTACGCGTTAACTCTGGCGTCAATCAAACACTGTTTGATAACATGAACAACCAGCTGAATCCAGGCGACGTAATCAAAGTCACATATTCTGGTATCACAGACGCTGATCGCTTTATGACTATCGTCGATAAGAGAATTGCACAGAACGTCGATGGCGTGTCATTTGATATGTTCTTCCAACTCGAAGGTGTTTACGGCGAAGTTCTTACCGATACAACTGTTGGTCAAACTGTTGACATCTGGTGGCTGTCTCACTTCAAGTCTGAATACGCATCTCTGAATAGTTCTACTACTTCTAAGTACGTGACTAAGAAGATTAACTTCAGCCGTCCAAGCGAAATGCTGAAGATCATGTTTGATGCTGTCATTCCTAATGACGCAGAAGTTGAGATTTACTATAAGACTGGTTTAAGCGTGTCTAGTGACTTTATTGATTCTCGCTACTATAAAGCTATTCCTAATTCTTATGTTAAGAATGCAACTGAATTCTCTGCGATCGTTGCTGATGTTGAAGGACTTGATCCATTCGACAGCGTAATGATTAAGCTTGTGATGAAGTCTATAAATAAATCTCAAGTACCTCGTATTAAGAATTTCAGAGTAATAGCATGCGCAGCATAACTCAACTTGCCAAAGTGGAAGGACATAACTCTCTAGTGAGGGATATGTCCTCTCATGCAATCATCTCAACTAATGACAGTGAGTTTGCTGCATATCAGAAACGCAGAGAAGCAGAAAAAAGACGAGCTTCAAAAATAGAACAGCAAGTTGAAGAAATGGAATGTCTTAAAAAAGAGATGAGCGAGATCAAGCAAATGTTAGCACAACTTCTTAGAACCAAGGAAATGTAACCAATGGCAACAAATATTCTTAACGTTAAGGTTGCAACCAACGAATATCTTGAGCTTTCTGATGTAATCAACCTTGGTTATCAAACTATTGACGGCGTTATCATTCGAGCCGGCGATAGAATCCTTGTCAAGTCTCAAGGTTCAGGAAGCCTTTCGCTTCAAAACGGAATTTACGCCCCTAACGCTTCTGGTGTTCTTCAGCGTACTTCCGATTTTGCACTAGGCTCAACTCAGCAATCTGGTCAATTAGTAGTAGTAGCAGAAGGCGAATCTTTCGCTGACACTGGTTGGGTCGTTGCAACCGATACTGTCAATGGAAACGTTACAGTTGGAACCGATCTATTGATTTTTAGCAGATTCTCTATCAATGGAAATCTGATTGGCGTTGACGTTCCAAGTTCAATTATTCTTCGTTCAGAAAAGGGTTATCCTCTGACGATCACTGAACTTGATAACAACTTTAAGTATCTTGCAAACGGTCTTACAGAGAAGCTCAATATCGTAGATTTTAATCCTACGGCAATCACTGATAAAATCAATTCTATCACTGCTGCTGCAGCAAGCCTAGATGCATGGGATCTTCGTGGAATTTCTCCATCTGTCGAAGTTATAGAAAACACACAGACTGTAGCGATTCGTAACACAGACGGTTCATTGACTTCAGACACCTTTATCGGCGATCTTCAAGGAAGAGCTGACGTTGC
>OGVG01000078.1_pt1 | contig 11967 bp, 9 predicted proteins | sample 1575691 | NCBI WGS metagenome assembly OGVG01 (sample SAMN07581545, study PRJEB24739) | freshwater metagenome | reverse complement strand
AAGCAATTTAACAGAAGTGTACAGTTTGGTTTTTGACGTAAGAAACCAACAAGAAGTAGAAAATGCCATCCATTCGCTTCCAGAAGAATGTAAAAACATAGATGTTTTGGTGAATAATGCAGGAAATGCTCATGGTTTAGAATCTATTTCCGAAGGAAATATTGCAGATTGGGACGCGATGATGGATGGAAATGTAAAAGGACTGCTTTATGTTTCTCAACCGATTATTAAAATAATGAAAGCGAGAAATACAGGTCATATCATCAATATTTCTTCGGTTGCTGCGAGACAAACGTATGCAAATGGTGTGGTATATTGTGCATCAAAACGCGCTGTAGACGTTATTTCCGAAGGAATGAGAATAGAACTTACAGAATTTGGAATTAAAGTGACTAATATCCAACCAGGAGCTGTAGAAACTGATTTTTCTAAAGTAAGATTCAAAGGAGATGAACAACGTGCTGCTACTGTTTATGAAGGTTATGAAGCACTGAAAGCAGAAGATATTGCAGATTCGATTTCGTATTGTGTAAATGCACCAGAAAGAGTTTCTATCGCAGAATTATGCATTTATCCAAAAGCACAAGCAGAACCGAGAACGATTCACCGTAAATAATTTGTTGATTTGTTAATGTGATGATTCGTTGATTATCTTTGCAAAAATTATCACATCATCACATTTTCAAATTACCACATCAAAAAATGAAAATCCTCCATATAGAAACCTCGTCTAAAAACTGTTCAGTTGCTATTTCTGATGGCGAAGAATTATTATGTCTTTGCGAAGAAGTTTCAGAAAACTATAAACAGTCAGAATCGCTACACACTTTTGTAGAATGGGCTTTAGAAGGCGCAGAAATTTCTTTGAAAGAGATTGAAGCAGTTTCTTTAGGAAAAGGACCAGGTTCTTACACTGGTTTGAGAATTGGCGCAGCTTCAGCAAAAGGGTTTTGTTATGGCTTGAAAGTTCCTCTCATTGCTGTCAATTCTCTGGAAACGATGATAGAGCCGTTTTTAGGTCAAAACTATGATGTAATCATTCCATTAATCGATGCGAGAAGAATGGAGGTTTATTGCGCCGTTTTTGATGGAAATTCAGGGGAGATGTTGACGGAGACAGAAGCAAAAATCTTAGACGAACAATCTTTCAAAGAGTTAGAAGGCAAAAAAATTCTTTTCGTAGGAGATGGAGCCAAAAAAGCGCAAGAGATTTTACAAATTTCTGGAGCAGATTTTAACGAAAATGTGTATCCATCTGCTAAATATCTCATCAAAAAATCGGTGGAGAAGTTCAACCTACAAGATTTTGAAGACGTGGCGTATTTCGAGCCGTTTTATTTAAAAGATTTCCACGGGGTAAAGAAGAAATCTTAATCTTCAATCCTTCCTATTTATCACGCAAAGATTTCTTAAAAATTGGTATAAGAATAAGAAAGCAAAGAAGCGAATAAATTCGCCTTTTAAGCGATAGCTTTTTCATTCGCCAAAGCAAAAAACTTTGCTCACTCTATTAAAGAGTGTAAAAATTTAAGCTTTGCGCTGAGAAAACTGCTTATTTTCTAGGTTTAATTTCTTTTGGTTGCAGCGGATCATCTTGTTGCATTTCTTGCAAATTCCTTTGTTTAGAATTATTTTGCTGAATTCTTTCAGGATTTGTAGAGCTAGAATTCACATTCTGTGGTGCAACTGCTGGTTCATTTTTCGGTGAAATAGGATTTCCATTATCATCGAACTGTTCCACTTTTATATCGCTTTTCAGATATTGAAGCATTTCCTTCGCTTTTATACCTTCAGGAGTTTTCGCATAATTCAGCATTAATTGTTCTAGTTGAAGAATCATGATTTCTTTTCCTGCAGTTTTTCCTGTGTTATAGGCGTTCAACAAGGTAAATTTAGGAACCAAAACATCTTTTGGATATTTCTGTAAAGTTTCTTCAATCAATTTTTTAGAATCATCAAATTTTTCTTCGGAGTAAAGAGCAAAAGCTTGTGTATAAATTTTTTCTACCTCAGAATCAGACGTGGTGAAATCTGCTTTTTTAGGATTTTTCACAAATTCTGCATAAGAAGTGTAAGGATATTTCTCTAAAATCAATTGTTTCGCACGTTCTGCAGCACTCGGATTTTTTTCATAATTCATAGAGAAAATCTGATACAATGCTTGCAATTCTGTTTCTTCATCAGTCTTAGAATCTACCAAATCGTACAATGTTTTGGTGGCTAAAGAAGTATTAGAAAAGAAGTTTTCGTACATTCTTCCCAAACCAAGACTTGCCGTATCTCTGTCTTTTTTGAGCGCTAAAATTTCTTCTGTTTTGGTCGGAATTTTCTCAATATAGAAATCCGGTTCATATCTTCTAGGATCTGGAGCAGCCGTAATTCCGAGTGCTTCATTTTTAAGATCTTCTATAGAATTCATTTTGGTAGAAGTTCGCCAATTGTCTGTAAGCGCTCTATTTCCCCAGATTTGCTTAAATTCTTTTTCGCCTTTAGAAATATTGGATTGATTGGCAAAATAGAAGCCTTTGCTTCCATTAAAATCCAAGAAAGAATTGTTGTTGTCTGTATTTCCTAGCAAGGCAAAATCTACGGTTTCTACTCTATTTTTGCTTTCTTTTTCTGCTTTTTTACGTTCGAGTTCTTCTTTAGCTTCTTTGGCTTTTATACCTTCAATATGTTTGTTAAAAAAGGCAATTCGCTCATCATTAGACATTTTAGTCAGTTTCAGAATGCTGTCATTCTTTTTGATGAGATAATAATTTTTAGAAATGTCTTTTATGTTTTCGGTAAGCGATTTCAGTTCTTCTTTTGCAGGGGCATAATTCATTGCGGCATAAGCAGAATCGTAATAAACACCAGCGCTTAAGTAATCATTATCTTCGAAAAACTTTTTCCCGATTTCATAGTAAGCCAAACCTCGAACTTGAGGATCAGAGACTTTTTCTTTAATAGATTCCTGGAAAAATTCTTGCGCTTCTTCCTTTTTACCCGCTTTTTTCGCCATTAAACCTAACGCATAATAGAATTCATTTTTTCTAGAAGCATAGGTTCCTTTTTTGCTGATTTTTTCCAAATATTCTTTTGCGCCTTCGTAATCATCGTCTTTTCCGTTGAAAGTTTTGGCAATTTCTACTTGAGATTTTACTTCAAATTCAAAATTTCTGGCGTTTTTATAAGCAGTAACGAAACTTTCTCTCGCTTCTTCATTTTTGCCAAGATTGGCAAGGATTTGTCCACGAAGAAAAGCAATTCTGCTTCTTAATTTTTTGTTTTTATTGAGTTTATAAGCACTTTCTAATTCTGTTACTGCTTCTTCCTTTTTACCAGCATTTAAAAGCATTTCCGAATAGAAAATACTCAGTAATTTTTTCTCAGATTTTTTGAGTTTTTTATTTTCTTTCAGCTCACGGAAGGTTTCATCTGCACGATAATAATCCTTCATTTTTCCGTAAGTGTAGGCTTCGTAAACTTTGGCTAAAGAAAGCCTCTTGTCTTTTTTATAAATTTTTTGAACTGTATTGAGTGCGTCAAGTGCTTCCAAAGGCTTATTTTGGAACAATCTGGCTTTTGCTAAAACAAGATAAGCATCAAAAATAGTTTTGTTTTTTTCTTCGCCTTTAAACATCATGGAATGTTTATCAATGGCTTTTTGAGCCTTCATTTCTGCGATTTCTAAAGTACTTAATCTGGTAGGATTTAAGACTGCGTTATTATCCGAACCTCCAAAAGGTAGCCCATTTTCATTATCAGAAACACCTAAATTTTCCATTTGAGCAGAAGAAATTTGCTCTTCGTAAGTGAGTAATTTAATGTAAGGCGCATGAAAATTATCTCGATAAGATTTATCTCGCTGTTTTAATTCGGCATTGAGCGCTTCTTCTCCATTGAACAAAACATTGTAAAAAGTGGTGAAACCTTGATATTTACGGTTCAAATAGCCATCTTTTCTTGGCGAACAAGCCAAAAAAATTGCAGAACCTAAAGCGAGAAGTATATATTTTCTCATGGAGTGTTTTAATAACTGAAATTGCCACAATTTATTGTGATTGAGGCGAAAAACATTCAGTAAAAATAAGGAATTTTTTAGAAACCTAAATCTTTTAAAGTTTCGTAAACCAAATGCGTAGGCAATCCCATAATCGTATAAAAACTGCCATTGATTTTCGATATTTTTCCCATACTAACCGGTATCGTGACTGGGAAACAGATCGGAAGAGCACACGTCTGAACTCCAGTCACTCCGCGAAATCTCGTATGCCGTCTTCTGCTTGAAAAAAAAAAAAAAAAAAAAAAAAAAAAATAAAACCTCTCCTACTCGATTCTTATTATATTTCAATTTTGAGTGAAAAATATAAGAAAAATCTATTTTTTTGGATTTTTGGAGGAATTATTGGAGCGATTTCGAACATAAAAGCATCAAAAAACGGCGAATTTTCAAGTTTGGTATATATTATCAAAAAAACCTAGAAAATCGATTTTTAAGCTATTTCTGAAAGTCAATTTTCAGCTATTTTGATAAAAAATTCTAGTTTTTGGAAATTTTATACTTTAAAAAATCTTCCCTTTTATAAAACAAAAAATCTTCAGAAAAATTTCTGAAAGATTTTTTATTTGTAAATATTCACTTTATTTAAAATTGAATCATTTCGTTTATGGATAATAAAAAATGAATTTTTTGATTTAATTAAACTATCTCCAATTCTAATCCTATTTTTCTCAAAAATAAAATAATTGGAAATATTTTTTTGTTATCTAGAAGAATAGTAGGTTCTGAGTGATTATATCTATCTATAAAAATACAATCAATTTTTGCCTTATAATTATTTTTTAAAATTTCTTCTTTATACTGTCTTTCTGTTAAACCAGTAATTTCACTTATAACTAAAATTAAAATAATAGGAACGAAAATCATTCCTATTATTATTAATCTAGATTTTGTGTCTAATTCGAACAAAATTAATTATTAATCGCAGCAACTCCTGGAAGTTCTAAACCTTCTAAAGATTCTAACATAGCACCTCCTCCTGTTGAAACATAAGAAACTTTGTCTGCATATCCGTTTTGTTTTACAAAAGCAACAGAATCTCCACCTCCAACTAAAGAGAAAGCTCCTAATTGTGTAGCTTCGTCTATACTGTCTCCTAAGGCTTTAGTTCCGGCTGAGAAATTTTCCATTTCAAAAACTCCAATCGGTCCGTTCCAAAGAATAGTTCTAGAATTCATAATCACATCGTGGAAGATTTCTCTAGTTTTAGAACCTGCATCCATTCCCATCATATTTTCTGGAATGTGATAAATATCTACCTCTTCTCTGTGTGCATCATTATTAAATTCATCTGCAGCAATTACGTCTACAGGCAAGAAAACTTTTACGTTATTTAATTTAGCTTTTTCTAAAATTTCTAAAGCCAAATCCATTTTATCAGCCTCTAATAAAGAAGTTCCGATATTTCCGCCTAAAGCTTTAATAAAAGTAAAAGACATTCCACCTCCGATAATTAAATTATCTACAGCTGGTAAAATATTTTCGATAATGGTAATTTTAGTAGAAACTTTAGAACCACCCAAAATAGCAGTTACTGGTTTTTCTCCACTTCCTAATACTTTATCAATCGCTTCTAATTCTTTAGCCATCAATAAACCGAAAAATTTAGTTGAAGGGAAAAATTTAGCAATTACAGCAGTAGAAGCATGAGCTCTGTGAGCCGTACCAAACGCATCATTTACATAAACATCTCCTAATTTTGCTAATTTTCCTGCAAATTCTTCATCACCAGCTTCTTCTTCATTATAAAATCTAAGGTTTTCTAACAATAAAATTTCTCCTGGTTGAAGTTCAGCAGCTGCTTTTTCTGCAACCTCACCGATACAATCAGAAGCAAATTTCACTTCTTTACCTAGAACTTTAGAAACTTCATCTACTATTTGAGAAAGAGAAAACTCTGGATTTACTTTACCTTTTGGTCTACCAAGATGCGTCATGATAATTACAGAACCTCCATCATTTAAGATTTTATCAATCGTAGGTTTAGCAGCAACTATTCTCGTATTATCCGTTACTTTTTTATTTTCATCTTGAGGTACATTGAAATCTACTCTAATTAATGCTTTTTTTCCAGCGAAACTGATATCATTAATGGTTTTCATAAATTTTTTTCTTTTTAAAGTTTTTAGATTATTCTGCTTTTTTTAAAGCTTTACAAATTTAAGATTTCTAAAATGGCAAAAAGAAAAATCCTGAGAAAAATTTCCACAAACTGACGAAAAACATTTTCTAACATATTTTCTTCTTCTTAATAAAAAAAGAAATGAATACTATTGTTGTAGTTGTGAATAATGGGGAAAACTATTTTCTAATTTTTTTACGGAAAGAGTTGTAGTACAATTCATAAGTTTTCCATATTATAAAAGATTAATAATCAAATAAATAATAAGTTTACTAACAATTGTGAATATCTCTTATTTCATGCATATATTGAAAAACATGTTATGGAAAAACTAAAGAATTTGACCTCAAAAAAATAGATAAACAAAATCTATAATCTTGCAAGATTTTTTCTATTACACAAAAATTCTTTAACTTTTTATTTTATTTAGCAGAAGTTTTAAACATAGTAATTAACATTCTGTTAATAATTGTGTAACATTCTCTTAAAATACTGTAAATTAGGATGATACAATTAAAAGTAATTTGCCAAGATTTTCTTAAACACTTGATTTTAAAGCTCATTTAAAAAATCGATTTTAAAATTTAATCCACAATTCACATTTAAAGTGTTAATTTTGTAGAAATAATAAGAATAAAATGAAAAAAATAGCAATCGCCGCAGATCACGCAGGCTATGAATACAAGGAATTTGCAAAGAAACAATTAGAAGGAAAATACGAGTTGGTAGATTTTGGAACCCATGGTTTAGATTCTGTAGACTATCCAGACTTTGTACATCCTGCTGCAAGTGCTGTAGAAAACGGAGATTGTGAATTTGGAATTTTATTTTGTGGAAGCGGACAAGGCGTACAATTAAGTGCCAATAAACACCAAGGAATAAGATGTGCTCTAGCTTGGATGCCAGAAATTGCAGAATTTTCTCGTCAACATAACAATTGTAATATGGTAGCAATGCCTGCCAGATTTATTGCCAAAGAATTGGCGCTAGAAATCATAGAGAAATTTCTCACCACCGATTTCGAAGGAGGAAGACATCAAAACAGAGTAGATAAAATCACTTGTAAATAAAACCATCTCCGACGAAAGTTGGAGATTTTTATTTAAATTTATAAAAATTAAAAAAACACTAAAACATATATGAAACAACAACATAAATCACAAAAACAAGATCAGAAACTTCGCGATATTGGGAAGCTCATTCTGCGTTTTATGAATAAAAAAGCATCTAAAATCTATAATTACAAACATATTGCTGACGGAATAGAATATAAAAATCCTAGACAAAGAGAACTCGTTATTCAGGCACTTCATAAACTGAAAGCCGAAGATAAAATTAAAGAAACAGAGAAGAATAAATACATTGTAAATCTTCAAATTACAGATACGTTAACCGGAGTTATCGATTTTGCAGCCAATGGAAATGCCTATGTAAAAGTAGAAGGAGTAGAAGATGACATTTTCATTCATCAAAAAAATGTAAAAGATGCGTTGCAAGGAGACACCGTTCTTATCGTCACCTATCATTTTAAAGGGAAAAAATTAGAAGGTTCTGTTTTAGAAGTTCTAGAACGTGCAAATGATACTTTTGTAGGAACTTTTCAGTTTGTTCCGCATAAAGATTTTGGATTTGTAGTCATTGACAAAAAACAAATCAATAACGACTTCTTTATCCCAAAAAATAAAATAAATGGCGCTAAAGATGGCGAAAAAGTAGTAGTAAAAATGCTGAATTGGGATGCGAATTCTAAAAATCCAGAAGGCGAAATTATTCAAGTTTTGGGACTTCCTGGTGAACATGAAACTGAAATCCACTCTATTTTAGCAGAATATGGTTTACCTTATGAATTTCCACCAGAAGTAGAAGCAGAAGCTGATAAAATCGATAGAAAAATTACCGCTGCAGAAGTGAAAAAACGCAGAGATATGCGTAAAATTCTCACATTTACGATTGACCCAAAAGATGCAAAAGATTTTGATGACGCCCTTTCTTTACAGAAATTAGAAAATGGAAACTGGGAAATTGGCGTTCACATTGCAGACGTTTCGCATTACGTAAGACCGGGAACTATTTTAGATGATGAAGCTTATAACAGAGCCACTTCTGTGTATTTGGTAGACAGAGTAGTTCCTATGCTTCCAGAAGTTTTGAGTAATGATGTTTGTTCGCTTCGTCCCAATGAAGATAAATTCACGTTTTCTGCAGTTTTTGAATTAAATGATAAAGCTGAAGTTCAAAATCAATGGTTTGGAAGAACGGTTATTCATTCAGACAGAAGATTTACCTATGAAGAAGCGCAAGAAAGAATTGAAACGAAAACAGGTGAATTAGCAGAAGAAATACTGGTATTAGATAAACTCGCTAAAATTCTAAGAAAAAATAGAATTAAAAATGGAGCAATTACTTTTGACAGAAGTGAAGTAAGATTCAATTTAGACGAAAATAATGAGCCAATTGGTGTTTATTTTAAAATTAGCAAAGATTCTAATCATTTGATTGAAGAATTTATGCTTTTGGCTAATAGAAAAGTATCTGAATTTGTTTCACTAACTAAAAAAGGGGAAACTACAGGAAATACTTTTGTTTATAGAGTTCACGATGATCCCAATCCTACAAAATTAGAAGCATTGCGAGAATTTGTAGGAACTTTTGGATATAAAATGAACCTTGCCAATTCTAAAAAAGTAGCAGAATCTCTCAATAATTTATTGCGAGATGTAAAAGGAAAAGGCGAAGAAAACATGATTGAAACTCTTGCCATGCGAAGCATGAGTAAAGCGGTTTATTCTACCAATCCTATTGGGCATTACGGATTAGGATTCGAATATTACTCGCACTTTACCTCTCCTATTCGTAGATATCCAGATTTAATTGCTCATCGTTTGTTACAGCATTATTTAGATGGAGGAAAATCTCCTTTTGCTGCAGAATACGAAGAATATTGCAAACATTGCAGTGATATGGAACGTCTCGCATCAGATGCAGAAAGAGATTCTATTAAATTTATGCAAGTAAAATTCATGGAAAAACACGTAGGAGAAGTTTTCGAAGGGGTAATTTCTGGAACTGCAGACTTCGGATTCTGGGTAGAAATTCCAGAAAACGGCGCAGAAGGTTTAATTAAATTGCGCGATTTAATGGATGATTCTTACTTCCACGAACCAAAAACCCATTCTATTGTAGGAATGAGAACAGGTAAAACCTATCAGTTGGGAGACTCCATAAAAATTAAAGTGGTTAAGGCAAATTTGGTAGCTAAACAATTAGATTTTAAAGTGGTGGATTAATACTATAAATCGCAAAGAATTAACTTTAAAATTTGTAAGATTTTAGTTCAAACAATAAGCAAAGTTTTAAAAAATATTAATCTTTAAATACTTATTTCTTACCTTTGTTAAATGCTTGAACTTATACTTTCGGCAATCGGATTAGGATTTATGTTGAGTCTTGTTTTTATAGGACCAATATTTTTTTTATTGATTGAGACTAGTTTTTGTAGAGGTCACCGTCATGCATTGGCATTAGATTTAGGCGTGATTACTGCAGATATTTTGTGTATTGTTGCTGCTTATTTTGCCAGCGCAGACTTGGTAGAACTTATAGACAAACATCCAGGATTTTATAGAATCACAGCACTAATTATTTTGGTTTATGGTATCTTTATGATGCTTACCAAAACTCAAATGCATGTGGCTAATGAGAAAAAAATCATCAGTCAAAATTATTTCAAAACCTTTGTTAATGGCTTCTTGTTCAATATTTTGAATGTAGGCGTTATTCTGTTTTGGTTGGTTACCGTAATTTCGGTGAGAAATGAATATCCAGATTTGCAGAATTTCTTGCTTTATATCAGTTTAGTGATTGCGACTTATCTTGTGATAGATTTACTCAAAATATTATTAGCCAAGCAATTTCACTATAAATTGACTCAAAACTTAGCCAATAAAATTCGAAAAACCGTAGGAATTATTCTTATTATTTTTAGTTTTTTCATCTTTCTGCAGAGTTATAAAAAATTCAATCAGTTTGATAAGCGTTTAGAAGAAGCAGAAAGCAAAGAAATCCTCTATCAAAAAGCAAAATGAAAAATATTATTTTTCCTAAAAATTTAAAAAAAGGTGATCAAATAGCTATTATTTCTCCTGCAGGATTTGTGGAAGAAGCATCACTTCAGAGCACCATCAATTTGATAAAATCAAAAGGCTACGAACCTATTCTTGGTAAAAATACTTTAGGAAAATTTGAAAACGGTTACAATTATTCAGGAACCGAAAAAGAAAGAATTCAGGATGTAAATTGGGCTTTAAACAACCCAGAAATTTCAGCGATTTGGGCTTCCAGAGGTGGTTATGGTTGTCAGCATTTATTGAGACATCTCAAACTTTCAGAATTTAGAGAAAATCCGAAATGGTACATTGGTTATTCTGATAATACAGTGATAAACAGTTATTTACTGAAAAATAATTTCGCTTCTATTCACGGACAAACCGTTAAAACAGCAAGTTTCGGGGTTTCTGAAGGAAGCTATGAAGATATTTTCAAAATTTTAGAAGGAAAAAAAATTCAATATTCCGTAGAAAAACATCAACTTAATAAAAACGGAAAAACTGAAGGAGAGCTCATTGGCGGAAATTTAGCTTTAATTTATGCCCTTTTAGGAACTCCGTATTCATTTGATTTCAAGGATAAAATTCTTTTCATAGAAGACATTGGCGAGAATTTTTATGCACTCGATAGAATGTTGATTAGCCTTGATTTGGCAGGAGTTTTCAGAAAAATTAAGGGCTTAATTATTGGTGGAATGACCAATATGGGCGATGCAAAAGAAAATAAAAACTACGAGGAATCATTCGATGAATTTGCTTACGAAATCATTGCTCAAAGAATAAAAAAATACAGCTTCCCTACTCTTTTTGGTTTTCCAAATGGACATATTTTTGATAACAGACCTTTAATTATAGGAAGTAAGGTAAAGATGGAAGTTGAGGAAAAAGGATTAGTAAAAATTTTATAAACCACAGTGAAACAGAGAATTCACAGTGTTCACAGTGAAAACTCGGAGCTCTCTGTGTTTAAATATTATGGCAGAACACAATGATTTTGGAAAACTCGCAGAAGAATTGGCAGAGCAATTTTTAGTCGAAAAAAACTATAAAATCTTGGCCAAAAACTTTCGTTTTCAAAAAGCAGAAGTAGATATCATTACAGAATTTGAAGGGAAAATAGTAGTGATAGAAGTAAAAGCGAGAGGAACAGATATTTTTATGGAACCTCATGAAGCGGTGACCAAAAAGAAAATTAAATCCATCGTTTCTGCCACAGACGAATACCTAAAATCTCTAAATATAGACAAAGAAGTAAGGTTTGATATTATTTCTGTCCTTCCAGACGAATCTGGAAAACTAGAAATTACGCATTTAGAAAGCGCTTTCGAAGCATTTGACGCGAATTAACACTTGCGAATTTGACGGATTTATTTAGAAAAAAATAATTATAAAATCAGCATAATTTGCTAAATCCGCGAGAAAAAAATATTAAAATGAAAACAATATTCATCACTGGTGCAACTTCAGGAATAGGAAAAGCTACCGCAGAAACTTTTGCTAAACAAGGTCATAGATTGATTATTTGTGGTCGTAGAAAAGAAGTTTTAGAGCAATTACAAATCGAATTAAGCAATTTAACAGAAGTGTACAGTTTGGTTTTTGACGTAAGAAACCAACAAGAAGTAGAAAATGCCATCCATTCGCTTCCAGAAGAATGTAAAAACATAGATGTTTTGGTGAATAATGCAGGAAAT